>Ga0315276_10002429_pt1 | contig 17055 bp, 9 predicted proteins | sample YL17G05_0_MG_FD_204542 | JGI IMG/M metagenome (GOLD analysis project Ga0315276, IMG submission 204542) | Sediment microbial communities from Yellowstone Lake, YNP, Wyoming, USA - YL17G05_0 | ecosystem: Environmental > Aquatic > Freshwater > Lake > Sediment | place: USA: Wyoming | collected... | reverse complement strand
AAGGTCGGCGCTAATAGCAGAGTTTAATAACTTTGTTCGAGACAGACTTTTTTCAAATTTGCTCTATGTGATGGAGGCTGTTGAAGTATGAACCGCGTGCCAAAAAGCTATTTGGGCAACAGGCCGTTAAGACCTGACTCCGATTTATGTTCGCTAGAGAGAGAAGGAAAACTTCTAAAAACAACTCGTACGCGTAAATTCAGGTCATTGCGACTTTCGGTGGCAGGTAGTGTGTCCAATTTTTTACTATCTTTCTCCAAATATTTTTAATATAAGCTCGGTCCACAACAAGGAGGCAATTTATGGTGGTAAAAAAGAACGCAGGGTTTATGAAACCGTTGCAACCTGATACAGCATTGGCGGCGATAGTCGGGGAAAAACCATTGCCCAGAACAGAGGTTGTTAAAAATCTTTGGGCCTACATCAAGAAGAACGATCTCCAAGACCCCAAGAATAAACGCAACATCAACGCGGACGAAAAGCTCACAGTGGTGTTCGGCGGCAAAAAACAAGTGAACATGTTCGAGATGACGAAACTGATCTCGGCCCATCTTAAGTAGGGGATGAAAACCCCGGTCGAATGGGGGGCTCTTTCCTTAAATTCAAATTAGGGCACCTCTAAAAACCTCTTTTTTTACTCTTCGAGCGAGTCCGCCAAAGGCGGACGAGTCGAGAAGCAAAGGGAATTTTATCTTCTCGACAAGCATGTCCCGAGCGAAGTCGAGGGGCTCGAAGAATAAAACTTCCCAGTTTTTAGAGGTTCCCATTATACAGATTATACATTTGCGTGATTTATCTTCCTGGTTTGCCATGGTGATTGCTTCCTTTTTTCACTGATGAATGCTTTCCAGTTCGGCCCAGCGCTTGTAGAGACAGTCTATCTCGGATTCGAGCCCTGCAATTCCGGGCATCAGTTCTGCAAGGCGCGCGGCATTGCTGACCACATCCGGAAGCCTGCTTTCGGCCCGCAGCTTTTCCAGTTTGGCTTCGGCCTCATGAATTTTCTCTTCAATGTGATCAAATTCGTACTGTTCCTTGAAACTCCGCTTGCGTTTAGCGGTCGGCGGTGAAGTCGGAGCCGTTTTTTTGCGCGCGTCGCCGACCGGTGCGCGTTTTGCGGCCTGCTCATAGGCATATGCCCGCTCCCATTGTCCCAGGCTAGCAAATGACACGATCCTCCCTGCGTTCGGGCCGTCCGGTTCGCCAAAGGCAAAAAGGTTCGTCGCCACCTGATCCAAAAAATACCGGTCGTGGGTCACAAGGATCACGGCGCCGGGGAATTCCAATAAACACTGCTCCAGAACCTCGAGAGTCGCCATATCGAGATCGTTTGTCGGTTCGTCCAGGATCAACACATTGGCCTCTTTGAGCATCAGCCTTGCAATGAGGAGCCGGCTCTGCTCGCCGCCGGATAGGCTCCCTACTTCCATGTTCATCTGCATCTGGCTGAAATTAAAACGGTCAAGATAGCTCCGCAAATGGATATAATTGCCGCGATACTTCACGTGATCGCCCGCAGGAGAGATCGTCTGCGCAACCGTGGCATTCATGTCCAGTGTCTCGCGGTTTTGTTCAAAATAGACCACCTGAAGTTGATCGGAACGATTCACCTGACCGGTATCGGGTTCCTCTTGTCCGACCAAAACTCTTATAAGCGTTGTCTTGCCGCAACCGTTCGCGCCCAAAAGCCCGAGACGTAGGCCCGGCGTTATCAATAGATCAACGTTTTTGAAGAGAACTTGGCCGTTGTAGGATTTTGTAATGTCATTTGCCTCGATCAATTTTTTTGGGTTGCGTTCACTGGAGTGGAAATCAAACTGCGCGGTCCATACGGTATTGCGGTATTGAAGCTCAGCCACTTCTTGTTTTAGTTCCTCCGCCTGCTTTATGCGCGCATACTGCTTGGTACTGCGGGCGCGGGCACCCTGACGCAGCCATTCAGTTTCGCGCCTGAGCGTGTTTTTCAGCGCAAGCTCCCGGCTCTCCTGGCCCGCCATCAGCTGTTCTTTGCTTTCCAGATAATCCGAATAGTCACCCTGGATGCTCAAGAGGCCGCCCTGATTTCTGCGGTCCAATTCCAAGATACGGTTCGAAACGCGCTGCAGGAAAAGACGATCGTGGGTAACGGTCACCGTCGCAAAAGGCGCGTTCGAAAGAAAATCCTCCAGCCACATGATGCTTTCCACGTCCAGATGATTGGTCGGCTCGTCCAGGAGAACAAGATCGTGGTCCCCGACCAGCACTCGGGCGAGCGCAACGCGCTTCTTCCAGCCGCCGGATAATTGCGCCACAGGCGTATCTCCGCCAACACCGCTTCGCCCATCCAGGCAGAAACGCGACATGTACTCATGCACCACCGAAATGTGCGCCCAGTCATGTGCGCCCTTCACGCCTGCAGTGATCGCGTCTTCCACAGCGGCATCGGGGGCGAATGCGGGGACCTGCTCCAGCATTCCCACCTTTAAACCGCGCTGCTTGGATATCGTTCCATCGTCCGGCTGATCTAGGCCCGCCATAATTCTAAGCAGCGTCGATTTGCCCGCTCCGTTTGGGCCGATGAGCCCGATCCTCTCGCCGCTTTCGATGGCAAAGCTGATGCCGTCAAATAGCGGCCTTGCGGCATATGCCTTCTTCAATTGTGTGCAACTTAAAATCACACCCATCTTTTTTTAATAACTCACCAGTGGCCCTTTTGACCAGCTAAAATTGGGATAAGGGGGACGGTCGAAAAACCGGTCCGCGAAAGAAATATTTCCGCCGTTTTGATGGACAAGCCGCGAATAATGCTATAATGGCGACATCACAGTGTCAATCTAGCGCAAGCCCGCTTGAGCGCGGTTTTTTGGCCGCAATAATCATGCGAGAATTTGGGACCTTCAGAATGACGAAATCCAGAAAGCTTCTACTCGTCGCTCCGGCAAGTTTGGAAGTCCGGAAAGCAAAAGGTAAGTATGCGCATCACTTGAGCCTTGCAATGGTTGCCGGCCTTGCCTCGCCGCACTTCGATGAAATCAGGATCGTGGAAGAGACCTTTGAAAAACTCAATCTCGACGAAACAGCGGACCTCGTCGGCATCACGATGATGACCTGTCAGGCCCCGCGCGGGTATCAACTCGCGGATCATTTCCGCAAGAGGGGCATTCAGACCATCTGCGGAGGAAGCCACGCCTCGTTCATGGTCGAGGAATGCGCGCAGCACTTCGATTCCGTGGTTGTCAATGAGGCTGAGCTGCTTTGGCCGGAAATCATGTCGGATTTTCGGGCCGGGAAACTCAAGCCGGTCTATCGCACCGACAAGTTCGCCGATCTTAAGGATCTGCCGATGCCCCGCAAGGACCTGTTTTTAAAGGGGCGCACCACGCTCAATACACAGGTCATTCAAACCAGCCGCGGTTGTCCGCTCGGATGCAATTTTTGCACGGTGACCAAGATGTATGGCAGCGCGCATCGAACCCGTCCCGTGGAACACGTGATAGAGGAGATCAAGCGTTTTCCATCGCGCGTTTTCTTCTTTGTGGATGACAATATTTTTTTCTCAAAAGAATACGCGTACAAACTTTTTGAAGCGCTCATACCGCTTAAAATCAAATGGGGCTCACAGGGCTCGTTGGAAATGATCGCGCGCGACGAAAAGTTGCTGAAGCTCGCGGTGGCCTCGGGCTGCATCAGCCTTTTCGTGGGGATCGAGTCCATCGATCAGGAAACCCTGAACCTCGCGCACAAGTCGTTCAACAAGGTCAAGAATTACGAAGCCCACATCCGTAAGATTACGCGGGCGGGGATCAACCTGATCGGCGCCTTTATGTTCGGCTTTGATCAGGATACCAAGGAAACGCTCAACAGGGTGTACGATTTTGCCATGCGCAATCGCTTGGCGCTTGTGAACACCGGGATCATCACGCCCTTCCCGGGAACCGCTTTTTATGACGAGGCGCTGCGCGAAAAGAGGATCTTTGATTTCAACTGGGAGCGCTACACAGGTGCGAATCTGGTGTGTCATCATCCGACGATGAGCAAGGAGGAGATCGAAGCGATTCACCTTCGCTTTCCAAAGCGGTTTTACTCGTGGCGCTCAATCCTGAAGCGCGCCTGGGCCAACAGGGCCCAGCCCCTCTACTATTTCATCATGAACCTCTCCCACAGGTGGCGGGCCCACCATCGCAAACCTCAGGGGGCCTGCGAATACGCCTCGTGAGACTCCGAAGCTTTATGGCCGCTTGGAGACATTGACCTTCCCCTCTTTTCTGTCGCCACGATGGGTATCCTCATCCGCGTGCACCGATGTTCCCATTCGCACGAGGACCCGGTGCTTGATGAGATCCTTGCAGAGCGGGATCATGCCACCTTTCACGCGCCGGCCGTCGAGTTCCACGAAGGCGATGCCCCTCTCGCAGTGTTCCGGGTTCTCGATCTGAATCTCGTAGATCGCTTCACCGTGCCGGTAGCGCATCTGAAAACCATCCCACCATCCGGGGATGACCGGACCCAGCTGCATGGTCTCTCCGCGCACTTTCAGACCCAGAATCTCTTCCACCCATGCGCGGTACATCCACGCCGCCGAACCCGTGTACCAGGTCCAGCCGCCATGACCGATCCACCCGGGCGAGGCGCACACGTCGGCCGCGACCACATACGGCTCCACACCGTACCGCCAGACCGTTTCCGGATCGCGCGCGCGCTCAATCGGGTTAAGCCAGCGCAGCATTTTCGCCGCGCGTGTACCATCTCCCATGCGCGCCATGGCCATGGCCAGCCACAGGGCGGCATGAGTGTACTGGCCTCCGTTCTCCCGCACCCCGGGCGGGTACCCCTTGATGTATCCCGGCGACAGCGAAGCTTTATCAAACGGAGGATCAAGAAGCAGCACCAGCCCCTCGTCCTCGCGAACGAGATGGCTCCACGCCGATTCCAGAGCTTTCGTTGCTCTGGCCTTGTCGGCGGCACCGCTGAGCCATGCCCAGGATTGAGGCAGTGAATCGATCCGCGCCTCCATATTCGCGGAGGAGCCCAGGGGCGAGCCATCGTCAAAGGTCGCTCGAAGATACCACTCCCCATCCCACGCAAACCGTTCAATGCGCTGGATCAGTGCTTTCCGATCTTGGATATAGGTCTTGCAGAGATCCGGTCGGCCCAGAAGTTCGGACATCTCGGCCATGCCCTTTTGCACATCCACCATGAACCACGCCAGCCAAACGCTCTCGCCCTTGCCCCCGGCGCCCACAAGGTTCATCCCATCGTTCCAGTCTCCGGTTCCCATCAGGGGTAATCCATGGAGTCCATAGGCTTGGCTGCGCGCGACCGCGCGCTGGCAGTGCTCAAAGAGCGTGGCGTTCTCCGATGAAACCGTGGGCGTCTGGAGGCTCTCCTGCTGATCGTCTTTCAACGTGGGCGCGTCGAGCCATGAGACCGTCTCACGGAGGATGTTGCTATCGCCGGTGATTCTCAAGTATTGAGCTACGACGTAGGGGAGCCACAAAAGATCGTCGGAGATCCGCGAGCGGATTCCCTCGCCGGCCGGCGGGTGCCACCAGTGCTGGACGTCGCCCTCCTTGAACTGGCGGCCGGCCGCGGAGAGGATGTGGTCGCGCGCGAGTTTGGGATGCGCGTACACGAGCGCCATCACGTCCTGCAATTGATCGCGGAAGCCGAAGGCGCCGCCGGACTGGTAAAAAGCGGAACGCCCCCAGATCCTGCAGGAGAGGCTTTGATAGAGCAGCCAGCGGTTGACGAGGAAGTTCACGGCGAGTTCGGGGGTCTGCACCTCAATCCTGCCTAGCCGATCATCCCACCACGCTTTGGTTTGTTCGAGCGCGCTCGAAAGCTCAAGATCGTCGCGGTAGGTCTGCACCAGGGCATGGACCTCGTTCACCGACCGCGCTTCGCCGAGCATGCAGGTGATTTGGGCGCGCTCGCCCGGTGCAAGTTTCAAGGTGGCCTGCAGCGCGGCACAGGGGTCGAGGCCCGCTCCTGTCCGGCGTGAAAGCCGTGTCTGCTTCATCGCCGCCGGGTTTTCCATCGAGCGGTTGCGCCCGATGAAGGCGGTGCGGTCGGCGGTGTACGACGACACGGGCGGGCTCATAGCTGCGAAGGCCACCCGTTCCGCATAATCGGGATTGTAGAAATTGCGGGCGATCAGGACCTCCGCCTCGTCATCCCAATCGGTCACGACGTGCGCCTGGGATGATTCACGGGACTCGCCCAGCGTCCATTCCGCGTACATCGTCACCGACAGCTTGCGCGGCCTCGCGGTATCGTTTCGGAGGGAGAGCCTTTGCAGCTTGATCGGCTGCCCCCCATCGTCATCCACGGGAATGAAGATAGTCAATTTCTGCTCGATGCCATGGCTGTTGTGCTCGAAGACTGTGTACCCCGTCCCGTGCCTGGCCCGGTACGCGGTTTCCTCGCGGATAGGCGATGCGGTCGGCGCCCAGCAGACGCCGGTTTCCTCATCCCGGATGTAGAGCACTTCAGAAGGCGGATCCGTCACGGGATCATTCGACCATGGCGTCAGACGGTTGCGCTGGCTGTTGCCGGCCCATGTGAAGCCGGCTCCCGTTTCGCTGACGAGCGTGCCGAAGGTGGAGTTCGCGATGACGTTCACCCAGGGCGAGGGCGTGTTGATGCCCGGGCCGAGATAGATCGCGTATTCGCGGCCATCCGGCGTGAAGCCGCCGAGGCTGTTGAAGAAGGGAAGTTCCATGAAGGGGAGCGCGGCGGAAGGGTCGCGGGGATCGCGTTTCGAAGCGATGGGTGTCGGCACATCGGGAGCCTTGAGCGGAGCGCTCAATTGCTGGGGCAGCGTGCCGCGGGCGGCCACCACCACGACGCTTGCCACGGCCCGCAGGAGCGTCAGGTCTTCCGCCGGGATCAGATCCGCGCTGCGCAGATAGACCCCCCCGGGACGATCCACCCCCGTGGATGCCGACTCGGATTGGATCAGGTGCTCGAACTGTTCGCGCAGCGGTTGCGTGTAGCCGCCGGCCTCCTCGTTCAGGATCACGAGATCTACCATCAGTCCGTGCATGCGCCAATAGGTGTGCGCCTTGAGCATTTGACGGACGAGACCGAGATCCCTCGTCTCAGAAGCGGCGACCAGGGCAATGGGAAGGTCGCCAGAGATGGCATACGCCCACAAGCCAGCCTGACCCTTGCGGTTCTGGGCAATGCGTTCCGCGGCCCCGCGCAGGAGGGGATTGGGATACAGCAGATGGCTTGCCAATTGCTGGAAGCATCGTGCATCATCGGGCGCAATGTGCAGCAGACGCAGCTCGAGCTGGGCGGAGGCCCAGGCGAGCTCCATCGCCCGGTCGATCGCGTGGGGATCGCCATACTTGGCGATCAAACCGAGGACCTGTTTTCGTGACTCGCCTGCGGCCAGGACCAGGGAAACCTGGATTCGCTGGCCCGGAGCGAGATCCAATCTCTGGCGCAGGCTGAAGATTGGATCCAATACAAATCCATGGCTTTGCCCAGGCTCCTGCGAGGCGCCCATGGGGCTCCCGAGCGTTCGTCCGCGACCGATGAAGCGGCGCCGGTCTGTCTCGAAGCGCAATGCTTCACCCGGGGTTTCATCGAGCGTCAAGCGGTGCGCAACGAATACGGGCGGGTCGCTCGCCCCGCGAGGCCGGCGGTATGCCAGGAGCGCTCGTTCTTGAGGCAACGCCTCGGTCTGGATGAAGAGCTTCTCGAACGCCGGATGCTTCAGGTCCGCATCGTGCTTTGCTAACGAGAGTTCAATGTAACTCGTCAGATCGAGCCGGCGACTGCGCGGGGAACGATTGACGAGCGTCATCCGCCGGATCTCAACGTCGTCTTCCGGCGCGACGACGACCTCGGTCTCACTCTCGATGTCATGATCGATGCGGCGGAACATGGCGCGGTCGAGCGTGAAGTTGGCGCAGTAGTCTAGAACCTTTCCGCCGGTCGGCTGATATGTATTGCACCACAGCCGGTCTGCGTTGACATCGCGGATATAACAGAAGGTTCCCCACGAATCCCGGGTGCGATCCGATCGCCAGCGCGTGATCTCGATGTCTCCCCAGCGGCTGTAGCCGCCGCCGGCGTTCGTCACCATCACGCCATAGCGGCCATTGCACAGCAGCTGGGTCTTGGGGTTCCTGGTATGGGGCGTCTCGAACTGGCTGACCGCCGGCGCGACGTCGCCGACGCTTGCCACCGACGAGACGCGCTCGCGCGTGGAAATGTGGTGCAGCGGAGGAATGTTCGGGATGCGCTCATACAGGAGGGGCTGGGTCGCGCGCACGCGCGGGTCGGCGTGAAAATGGCGCTGGATGGAATGATCCTGAAGAAAATTGACGAGCGAGAGAAAACTCATACCCTGATGATGTGCCATGAAGGCTCGCACGATCACCCCGCGTTCTCCCTTGCGACTTGGTTGCCCGGTGAAGTCCAGCGCTTCGTAATACCCGTAATCGGTGAGCAGTCCCAGCGCGGCCAATCGTCTCAGGTTCTTGACCGATGCCCGCGGCGCTAGCCCAATCGCCAGCATAGTGGCATAGGGCGCGACGACGATCCTCTCCGCCATGTCGCGCTTGAGTCCGAGTTCCGGCACGCCGAAGGCGGAGTATTGATGGGTCTTGTGAATATCCAGGTCCCCGAAGGCGCACTCCGAGATCCCCCACGGCACGCGGCGCTTCCAGCCATACGCGATCTGGATCGCCACGGCCTCACGGGTGGATTTGTCCAGCAGCGAGTTCGCATAGGCGCGCTGGAACAGCAGCGGCATGAGGTATTCGAACATCGTCCCTGTCCAGCTGAGCAGCGCCCGCCGGCGGCCGATGGCGCCGTGGGGCCGGCTCATGGCAAACCAGTGTTCAACCGGAACGTCTCCCCGGGCGATGGCGACAAAACTTCCCAGGCGCGCTTCGCTCGCCAGCAGATCGTAAAAGGCGCGGTCCAGGCGTCCTTCGGAGACATTGTACCCGACCGAAAACAGCCGCCGATCGGCGTTGTAGAGGAAACGCATGTTGATCGATGCGGAGAACGCGCCTCCCGACTGCAGGAGTCGCTCGATCTGCGCCAGCGTCTCGCCGGCCAGCCATTGTGATTTTTCGAAGGCATCCAAGACGCGGTCGATCCAGCCCCGGAGAGAGGATGCATCCGCCGGCGCTTTTTCCCGGATATCCTCAAGGCATGCGATGAAGGGGATGTGTCCGCGGGCAATATCCTGAAGCGATGGCGCGCGGTGAAGGACCTTACGGAAGGCCGGCACGGCATCCGGATCCAGTAGGGCGATTTCCTCCTCCGTCTTCTCGTTTAAGATTTCAATCCATGCGAGATACCGATCCGCAATGTCTTTCCACGCTGCGAGTTGGCTCTGTATCTGCCGCATCCAATACGCAACACTCTCTTCGGCGGCAGCGGAACCAGACGGTCGTGCGAAAAGATCGCCGGCATCGATTTCCGTCCGTCGCAAGAGGCCGAGGATGGCGGCAACGGAGCCAGGCGGGGATTCCCAACCGCGCAGCAGATCACCCAGGGAGTGCATTTCGGAGTCCGAATGTTTTCTATCACGGATGACCTGCTGCAGGACGTTCTCGGTATCATGCAGACCCTCAAAGGTTTTGACACCTAGGAGCGGCGTCTGCAGGAGCGCCCGAAGCCCCTGATCCAGGGTCCACAATGCCCCGAGCAGGTTCCCGCTGTCCACGCTGGAAACGTAGCGCGGCGACAGGGGCTTAAGAGTCCGGATGTCGTACCAGTTGAGCAGATGCCCCTCATGGCGCTCCAGTTTCTCAATCGTCTCCATCGTCCGCAAGAGTTTGTGTGCGACCTGATCCACCGTGACATACCCGAAATCGTGGGCGCCCAGCACGCTGACCAGATAGAGGCCGATATTGGTGGGGCTCGTGCGCAGGGCCAGCTGATTCTGATATGAGACCTGGTAATTGTCGGGCGGCAACCATGAGGTGTCCTGATCCACAAAATCCGAGAAATAGCGCCAGGTCCGCCGCGCTACATTTCTCATGAACTGCCGGTCCTCTGCCGCAAGCAAGAATTGTGGTTGTCTGATCTGCGGGCGCCTGTTTAGTAACCAGCCGATCATCGGGGAGAGGAACCAGAGTGCCAGCCACGGGCAGGCCATCCAAAAACTATCCGGTCGGAAATGTTGCACTGCCCATGCGACGACCACGCTGAACAAGCTCGCCAGCCCCAGGGAAAAGAGAAACAGGGGCACCTTGGCCTGAACGCTTCTATGCGTCGCATGGGCCGAAGTCCACTCCAGGAGCCCTCGATGGGAGATGTGTTTTCTATAGAAGACCCGTGTTATAGCATCCAGCGCCAACCATGCCTGGTGCGGAAGCATTGCCGCTTCCACCACCACGCGTACCAGATCATAAGTTTTTTTCGCGAGGGAGATACCCCTCCAACCCTGGCCGGTTGTCGCCCATGTGACCGGCTGTGCGAGGGAGTGAAAGAGCAGTTGTGCGGCGACCACCGCAGTGGCAATCCACCCGGCTCGTGAAGAGACCAACCACGAGACCATGAGCAAACCCAGGCTGGCTGCGGGCAGCCAGCTCCGACGCAGGTTGTCGAATATCTTCCAGCGATCGAACCAGGAGAGCGGGTTGGCTTGTCGCCCCCCGCCGCCGCCCGGAACACGCGGCGTGAACCAATCCGCGATTTGCCAGTCGCCGCGAATCCAGCGGTGCTGCCGCTTGGAGTAACTGATATAATCCTGTGGAAATTCGTCATACAGTTCGATGTCGCTGGCGAGTCCCACTCGGACGTGGGCACCTTCAATCAGGTCATGGCTGAGGAGCAATCCCTCAGGAAACCTGCCGGACAGCACCTTGCTGAAGGTGCGCACATCATAAATACCTTTGCCGTGATAGGAACCTTCGCCCGCCAGGTCCTGGGAGACGTCGGAAACCGCACTTGTGTAGGGATCGATGCCGACCGGGTCCGAGAAGAGCCGGCTGAAGGGCGAACCGTTCGTGCTCGGCAGTGAGGGGCTGACGCGCGGCTGAATGATGGAGTAGCCGGACCGGACGATGCCGTCGGCGCCTGTGCGCGCTTGGTTCAGCGGGTGTGCCAGGGTCTCGATCATCCTTCGGGCGGTGTCATGCGGCAGTTGAGTGTCGCTGTCCAGCGTGATGACGAACCTGACGTTTGAGAGGTGATCCGGATTGCCGACGTAGATGAGGCGCTCCGCCTCGGAAGGCCGCGTGCCGTCGATCAGGCCGTTTAACTCCTCCAGCTTCCCGCGCTTGCGCTCCCAGCCGATGAATTTCTGCTCTGAGTCGCACCATCTCCGCCGCCGGTGAAAGAGAAAAAACCGCTCGCCGCCATGGCGCTGATTGAGTTCTTCGATGCCCCGTATGGCGGCTTGAATAAGGGATTCGTCCGCCTCGACATATGCCTCGCTCGCATCCGTGTAATCCGAGAAAAGACCAAAGAACAGGTTGTCCTCTGTATTGGAGAGATAGCGGATCTCAAGCCTTTCCACTTCGGCCTTAATCGTCTCCGGATCCGTGAGCATCATCGGCACGACGACCAGCGTACGGCAGGCATCGGGGATCCCTGCCTGCGGTGAGCCTGTCGAACCCGAAATCTTGAAATCCATCTTCGGTAGGGTGCGCGGGGGAAAAAGACGCGTTACGAGGTAATTCACCACATCGAGCGAGAGCTGGCTCGCGGGGATGATGAGGAGCATGGCGATGATACTTTGAATCCAAGGGGCATGTGTGCGCAGGCCAAACCAAAGGGCCGGGAAAATAAAAGCAACAGAGAAAAAGGTGAGGGCGGAAAAGTACACCGCCGAGTGGTGACGATAAGCCCATTGCAGGGCCCGGAAACGAAACGTCTCACGGCACCCGATGTGCCCTGCGAGATCTCCTCTTTTTTCGCCGATTAGATACGTTCCGATGTGTGCCGACAGTTCATCGTGAACGTCATCGCGGCCGGCCTCCGCCGCCATCTCGATCGCGCGCCTCGCGACCTCATCCTCTGCGAGGCCGGACCCGCGGTGGAGATCCTCAATCGCCCGGCGATACCGGTCGCGCGTGGCGAAATCCATCCGGGGATAAATGCCGGCGGGATCCTGCTTGAGCGTCTGCTCCACGAGGCTCACGCGTTCGAAGCATTTCTTCCAGTCGAGCAGGGCGAGCTGGCGCAGGCTGATAAAGGCGTTCCCGATGGAGAGCTGATCCCTCGTCTGGCGGTTGGTCACGCGCAGGCCGAGTTCGCTCAAGGATGTGTGGAAGGTGCGCTCGAGCCAACCCTGCACTGGGGCCAGCACCGTCCCTTCATCATAGAGGTAATCCATCAGCTGCGTGGCGAAATAGGGGCTCGGGCTTGGATTCGCTTTGGCCAGTTCGGCCATGACCGAGAATATCTGGCCGGGATCTCGCCGGTTGGCCGTGATGAGTCGGTTCGCCCAGAAATCGGCGATCTCCCGCTCGCGCAGCTCGGTCAGGGCCCGGCCGGCGATCTGCCCAATCCCCTCGAGAAGCACCATGCGCAGCATCTGAGGAACGACCCAGAGTTCGCCGATCAAGAGCGGCTTCACGGTTTGATAGGCATCGATGAAGGCCAGGACGTTCTCCTCGTCCAGGCGCAGGTCGGTGTGAGATGCAAGTTCCCGCGCCAGGCTGTAGATGCGCGGCAGTCCCCGGTCAGGCTCGCTCGCAAGCGAGGGCAGCTGCCGGTAAAAATGACGCGGCAGGTTCAGCTGAACGTCGCGGGCGGCGCTCTCAAGGATATATTCATTGTCGAGGAGCCACTCGGCGGACGGCGGCACGCTCTGCTGCAGGCAGCCTGCCTCGGAGAGGGACAGGCATACCTGCTGGATCCACCTGCGGCCCCGTTCCAGACGCTTGAGGAGTAGGGTGTCCCGGAGCGGTTCTGGGTCGACCTCGTGCTCCATGGCCAGACGCAGGGCATGCTCCTGCAATTGCGCTGAATTGAGCGGCGCTCCGACCGGGCTTGCGTCTTCTCCGAGCGGGCCCTTGCGGTGGGGATGCAGGACGAAGAGCGCGGGAGGGACCTCGCCGCTTTCCAGCAGGAGATCGAAGGGGACGCGCAGGGTTTCGATCGGCCCCTGGAGGATGAGGACGGATTCGCCTGAGGAAAGCCAGCGCGCGTGATTTAGAAGGAGTCTTCGCTCGACACCGAATCTCGATCGCCGTATCCATGCCACGCTCAAGAGGATGCCGACGCATCCACCTGCCGGGACCGGAATCAGGGCGGAAGGAAGTAGTCCCAGCATCGGCCTTGGGCCTCCCATGCTCACCCACGCCCATGCGGCCAGCGCCCCGAACAAGATGAACGCAAAGGCGCCCCCCAGAACCCGGTACCGGCGGAAGGGATCCCGTGTCTCAACCTTTCCCTCCGCGCCCTTGCTCACCAACGCAGCGCGGCGGAAACTCTTGCGCTGCAATTTCCCGAAGGCTCTCCAAGCCTCATCTTGTTTTGCGAAGTAGCCAATGAGGACGCCTGTTTTCATTCGTTTTCTGTACCATTCCTGACCTCACGAGTCCACACCTCCGTGGAGACAATCGCGGGTGGCTGGCTGGATGATTTTAGAACTGCTTGCTGTGCCCTGAGCTTGTCGAAGGGTGCGGAAATGGCTCAAATGGCGGCGCAACAAAAGTGTCAACTAAATCGGGCAAGGGTCACTTTCGCGTTTATCTGGATAACTTAAATCTTTCTGTGGGATCGAAGCCTAGTTCCTTGCAATAAACGTGGTTGATGGCGGCGAGAGTGCTAAGGACAAGATCGAGGTTGATGATATCCGGCGCACCCCACAGGCGGCAGACTATCGGGCGGGCAGGATAGATACTGCAAAGATCTTCGTCGTTTAGAAACGGGCATTTATCTTTCTTCGCCGATGGATGAAAGCTGACAGTTGAAAGCTTGAGATATTCGCGTATATTTTCGTATTCAATCCGCCAGACGCTGATCCCGCCGACACAGCAATCCGCACAACCCGATTTACAAACGAACGCCCTTGGATTTCGCCTGTGAACTTTTTCTATATGTTGATCGATCTTTTGTAATAATTTTTTATACATTTGGTAGCGTGCGAAACATCATCCCTTTTCAAAGTAGTCGCCCGTCTCCGTATCGATCACGACAACGTCGCCCGGCTTTATAAAAAGAGGCACCTTGAAGACCGACCCGTTGTCGACCGTGGCGTCCTTCGTGGCACCGGCGATCCCCTTGGAAGCAGGGTCGCATTGGGCGACGGTGAAGCTCATGCGCTGCGGAAGATTCACGCTGATATGCTCGCCGTCGCAGGAGAGCAGCGTGACGGTCGCCTCGGGCTTGAGATATCGGAGGACATCATCGAGGAACGATTCGGAAAATTCATACTGCTCGTAACTCTTGGGATCCATGAAATGGTAGATGGAGCCATCCTGATAGAGGAAGGTGATTTCTTTCGATTCCGCCTCGACCTCCTCGACCGATTCCACGGAGCGAAACCTCATATTGGTCTTGATGCCGGTCCTTATGTTCCGGAGATCCGCCTGAATCTGGGCATTGCCCTTCCCCGGTGTGATATGCACAACCTTGAGGACCCGGAAGAGTGCATCGCTTATCTTCAGAATATTTCCGACTCGAATCTGGGTGGCGTTGATCATGGGCGCCTTCTCACCACATATCCCGTTCATTGTAAAGGAGAGTGGGCGGACACGAGAGATGAAGCGTGCTCACGCGGGCGGTTCAAACCCCTAACCAATTCCAAAAAGAAGAAAACCGGGGTCAGGTGTCAACGTACAACATCATTTTATTTGTCTCAGTATTCGCTCATAAATTCGTTTTGCGTCATCACGCTTTATCAATTCCCTCTCAAATCTCCTGACCGCCTCACTAACTGCAGCCCTGTTCATTTTGCCGGCACGCCTGCCTATTTCTATCTGAGTCATCCCTGAATGACGATTCAATATGTACAACGCCACCCCGCGCCTTGCGTTTACTCCTGCCCTGCCTCGATCACTCTTAAAAACATCCGCAGGGGCCACCTCAAATTCTTTGCTCACGGCCGATACAACATCATCAAAGTCGACTTGCGTCTTGAGACGCTTTGATCCCGTCAACTCCCGAAGATTTTTTCCATCAATAAATTTTTCCCACAACCAATCCGCAAAACTCCTGTCCCCAAGCGCATATCCTCCGATAGCCTTAGCCAACGGATTTTCCATCCCCTTGCCCGCATTCACAAATTCAACATAACGTCTAACCGCTTCATTTTCACTGCGCCCAAACTCCTTAAGAATAATATCTCTGTCGTACCAATCATTCCACCTCTTCGCCCATTCCTTATCTATGACGGCGCGGTGTCCGCTATATTTGAAATCGCCAACTTCCTTTACGATCTTGGCCCGCCATGGGTTGAGATGAATATAACGTATCAACTCCAGATAATACGCGTCGCGATCGACAACCAACGCCTTGTATCTGCCTTGAAACAAATGTCCCACTACCTTATGACGCCGATTATATGCTTGCGTATATACACCGTTTATCTGGTGCATACTCGCACAGAGATTCGCATGCGGCGTCTCTATCAATAAATGATAATGATTATCCATTAGAACGAAGGCGTGAATGATGAAATTGAAGCGCCTATAGGCCGCCTTGACTATGTCCAGAAACATGTCGCGATCAAAATCGTCGCGATAAATTCTTCCTCTGGCATTTCCTCTTGATGTGACATGATAAAAGGCATTCTCGTATACAACGCGTATTGGGCGAGCCATGGGCTACAACCTAGTCCCGCCATGCTGCATAGTCAATGATGTTGTACGTTGACACCTGACCGTACGCAGCGACAGGTGTTGGTCTTGCGGGTTCAAGTCCCGCCTGAGGAATTGTCCGTGCACCTCGGTAGCCTTGTGAGAGCGGCGTTGGAGCAATTCAGGGTCGTAAGTTCTCACAGGCAAAACGACAGGCCGCAATGAAAATGAAACCAGATGTAGCCTCGTAAGTCAAACGGAGATGCCGACGCCATGGTCAGGCGCGGAAGGCCGATGCGCGATGGCAAACAGAACGGAAATGGTCATTGCAATCTCCCGGGGTAGCAGGTGTGGCATGTCGTGGAAGACAAACATCGATAGCGCTGGAGACCCGATATAGAGATGCGAAAGGAGGCATGAACTTGCGCGTATAAGGAGACGAAAACGCGTGGGGCTATATCGGGAGTCGGAAGGGTTCATAGTACCGTTTGAGCATTCGGGACAACATAACCCGAACGCGAGGGAAGGGACCCTACTTTGTTCCAAGCAACCAAAGAGTGGAGGGTTGGGAGATTGCAGAAATGCTAACAACCCCAGAACACATCAGGACACTTCAGAGGAAGCTCTACTGCAAGGCCAAGCAGGAGAAGACCTACCGGTTCTATGCCTTGTATGACAAGGTCTATCGAGCTGACATCCTAGAGCATGCGTATAGACTTGTCCGCGCAAATGGAGGTGCTCCCGGAATAGACGGCGAGACCTTCGAGGCAATCGAGGCAGGGGATAAGGTATCCGCAATAATTGCGGAACTTAGGGAAGCACTGAAGAAGAAGACGTACCAAGCGAGTCCCGTAAAGCGGGTGATGATACCGAAGGCGGACGGAACAGAAAGGCCGCTGGGCATCCCGACGATACGAGACCGAATAGTTCAGATGGCCGTGAAGATGGTCATCGAGCCAATCTTCGAGGCGGACTTTTGTAGCTGTTCATACGGATTCAGGCCGAAGAAGTCGGCGCATGAGGCAATAGATGACATCGCGCATACCTTGAACAAAGGGATACACGGAAGTCATCGACGCCGACTTGAGCAAATACTTCGATACAATACCTCATGCGAAACTCATGGCAACATTAGCGGAGAGAATATCTGATGGTGCGATACTGCATCTTATCCAGATGTGGCTCAAAGCGGCCGTGATAGAAGAAGACAAAGACGGCACGAGGCGGAATATCGGAGGTGGAAAGGGAAACACGAGAGGCACACCACAAGGTGGAGTCATCTCGCCGCTCTTGGCGAATCTCTATCTGCATCTGATGGACAGGATGTGGGAGAAGAACGGACTGCAAGAGCGGT
>Ga0315276_10002428_pt1 | contig 17056 bp, 14 predicted proteins | sample YL17G05_0_MG_FD_204542 | JGI IMG/M metagenome (GOLD analysis project Ga0315276, IMG submission 204542) | Sediment microbial communities from Yellowstone Lake, YNP, Wyoming, USA - YL17G05_0 | ecosystem: Environmental > Aquatic > Freshwater > Lake > Sediment | place: USA: Wyoming | collected... | reverse complement strand
ATTGCAGTGGTGGCCTCGTTGGGTGTGGCCTGTACGACACCGGCTCCCGATTCACCCGCGAATCGGCGTTGTACTCAGGAGGAAGGAGGGATCTCAAAGGTCACTTGGGGCTCTGTGCTTTTGGTGACGAACGCCCGGACGATGGATCCGGGCGTTTTCGTTTTCACGCAGTTCAGTGACGGCCGAAACGCCGCTGTAGGGCTCTGGTTTGGAGCAATCAGCTCGAAAGTGAGCAACTCGGGCGCGTGGAGGCTATTGAAGGGCTTCAGGCTGGCGCCCAGGAAGGAATCCGCCCTCCTGGGCGCGATTCTTTCCGGTCTAGAGGCGTGCAGCCACTAGCGAAGTGTCTATAGGTCGCTGGAGGCCGCCGGTTGCTCCGATGCCCCTCGCACATGGACACACCGATTCGCACCGAATCACACCAATCCACACCAGTAGCGGAGCTCTCGGGCGCTGGGGTGAAACCTTCTGACATGCCTTCTCATACTTTTCCATACCCTTTCCTACTAATTCCCACCACGGAGCCGCCTCTCTCGTGGGTGAAAACCTGAACTGGGTATTGACAAAACGCTCCTCTCATGATAGAATGTAACTAGATAAACATGTTTATTCCTTTACAATGAGGGGGCATGCAAGGATTCTTGACCACAGATCAGGTGGCATGGCGTTTCGGCGTGACGCGGGTCACTGTCTTTCGCTGGTGCCGACGTGGCCTATTCCCAGGCGCCCAACGAGTAGGGACCGGAGCACATGCGCCATGGATCATCCCCACGAGTGAAGTAGAGAGCTTCACGCCTCCTCCGCGCGGCGGTGGACGCCCGAGAAAGGAGCGCAAACAAGAAACTGAGTCGTGGAGTAATGAAGCGGGCTGACCAGGTGCTGCTAACACCTGATCAGCCCTGAGCGAGAGTTGGCTGTAGCAACTCGCGCTGTGCTGATGATCATAGCACAGCCTCCAGCTCTCGCACAAGTCGAGAACTTGGAGGTTTTCATGTTGGACGATATGGAAGTGTGGGAGGAACTATCGGAACTGCGCCGGGACATCCGGGTGCTCAAGGCCGCTGTGCGCCGGTTGGAGGGGCAGCTGCCCGAGCTGCAGATGGAATCGCTCGACCATCACCTGTTCCAAGTGCGGCCCCACGACCTGGCCCAGTGCGTAGCCTGCGGCGAGACTCACGACTGCGCCCTGGTGCCCACTGGGCTTATCGCCATGGGCCGGCCGGTGGATGAGCAGTTCGCGGTGCTGTGCGAGACGTGCTACACCGCTCGCCGGTGGCGCGTCCGCAACGAGGCGGCCCAGCCATGAACGCGACAGGGATTAAGACGGTCAACGACCTCTTCCCCCGGCTCTGGCTCAAGCCCGAGGACCTGCAGGGGCGCAAGGTGACGGTGACCATCGCCTCGGCTGAGGTGCGCGAGTCCCGCCAGCGCGACGGCACGAACGCCATGCGCTTGGTGTTGGGCTTCGGGCGCGCCCAGCGGCGAATGATCTGCAACAAGACGCAGACGCTGCGCTTGGCGGAACTCACCGGCAGCCCCCCGTTCGCCGACTGGCCGGCGTACAGTATCACCCTGGCCCCTGCGACGGCACCGAACGGCAAGCCGACGAGCGCGGTCGCAACTGCGGAATAGGGACCATGAGATGGAAAGGGCGCGCCCAGGATTCCTCGGGCGCGTCCGTTTGCGAACGAATGGCTGCTCCATGGGACTGCCATGATTCATCGTCAAATGGAGAGTGCGACCATCTGCCAGGCAACTACCAGAGGCAGTATCTGCAGATCAGGCTGAGGCCGGTAGGGTTGATTATGAGCAATCCCCCGCCGTCTGCGACCCTGCCCTGCCCGACTTTGCCTCCTGTCCCCTCATATCCATCTGCCCCTGCGCAAGCGAATGCGGAATGCACTACATTCCGCGTCTATTCGCCTCGTACCCCCCGCCGCTCCTCCGTCTTCTCCGCTTGGCTCCGCCAGCGCCTCGCCGCACAGTCCCCCCATCCTCGTGAGTGCAGACACAGCAACGGAAGGGGTGCTGAGTAAACAGCCCGTGTGTTCCCCGCTGCCCTCCCCGGAAGGCAGACCTGCAACCAGCCCCTCCCGCCAACGCATAGTCCAAACGCTTGACATCACACGGTCTTTCCATCATACTCATAGTGTATACTACGTTGTGGGGTGTCTTGCGCTTATGGCTCGCTACAGCCTTCACTGAAGCATCTTCACAGGTGCCGGGTGGCACCGCGATTTCGTCTTGCGCACTCTGGTACATGCCAGGGCGGCGGCTCCTTGACCTGAAACGTGGAGGGGCTGCCTATGTGGCCGTCGCCGGCGTGTGCCGGTGACGGTTTTCGTTTAAGGCAGTTGTCCATAATGCAGATAGCGGCCCTTCGTCATCGTCAGGTGCACCAGAGACGCCCCTGAAGAGGTGATCGTCTCCCTTTGCAAGGAGGTGCCGGAAGTGTTCATGATCTTCTTCGTTCTGGATCAACCGGATCAACTGGATGCCCTGCTGGAGGCCTGGTCCGCGGTCGGCGTGCGCGGGGTGACCATCCTGGAGAGCACCGGCATGTACCGCAAGCAGATGAAGCACATCCCGATGAGGTATCTCTACGGGTGTCCCTCGCCAGAGGAGGAGGGAAACTATACCCTCGTTGCCATCGTCGAGCAGGAGGAGACGGTGCGCTCTTGCCTGCGGGCCACCGAGGAGCTCGTCGGCGACCTGGATGCTCCGAACACGGGGGTCTTTGCTTCCTGGCCCTTGACCACGGTCAAAGGCCTGCCCCCCACGCCGCCAATCCGGGGTGAGTGAAGATGGTCTGGCTCGTCTTCGTGCTCAGCGCCGCAGCGATTGTCTACACCGCCACCCAGTTGGCCCGTTACGGGGATGTGCTCGCCATCCGTACGCGCCTGGGGGGGATGTTCATCGGCCTGCTGCTTCTCGCCGGGGTCACCTCGCTCCCTGAGGTACTCACCTCCATCAGTGCGATCAATCTGAACGCTCCCAACCTGGCCGCCGGGAACCTGCTCGGCAGCAATGCCTTCAACATGCTCCTGCTGGCGGTGCTCGATCTGGTCCACCGCAAGACACGCATCCTGCGCAGGGCCGCGCTGAAGCACGCCCTGTCCGGCAGCCTGACCATTTTCCTGATCGGCCTGGTGCTGTTCTTTATGTTGGCCGATATCAGGATCCAGATTGGCTGGGTGGGTCTGGATAGCCTGCTGATCATCGCCGCCTATGTCGTCGCCGTCCGCTTGATCCGCTCCAACATGGATACCGGCGGCGTTACCGAATGGCCGATCCCGCAAGGGACCCCCAGCCTGCTGCGCGGGGCGATCGGTTTTCTGGTGTCGGCGACAGCGCTGGTCTTTATCACTCCCATCATGGTGCGCAGCAGTGCCGTCATCGCGGAGATGACCGGCCTGGGCACGACCTTCATCGGCACGACGCTGGTAGCCACGGTGACCTCGCTCCCCGAGATGGTCACCACCCTGGCCGCCGCCAGGATCGGCGCCGATGACATGGCCATCGGCAACCTCTTCGGCAGTAACCTGTTCAACATGTTTGCCGTCGGGTTGACCGATGTCTTTTACACCTCGGGGCGTTTCCTGGCGGTCATTGACCCCTCTTTCCTGCTGGTGGGGATGCTCGGCTTGCTCATGACCGGGCTCGGCCTCATCGGCAACCTGGCCAGGCTGGAGCGCCGAGTCCTCTTCATCGAGGTGGATGCCCTGACCCTTATCCTAATGTACTTTGCCGGCATGTGGTTACTCTACTCGCGCGGCCTGGCACCATAACCTGCGAGGATTCGAGGTAGCCTATGAGCTTGCTTCGTCATCTCAAGCGAGCCTTGCGTCCAGCCCTGTTCCTCCTGGCCATCCTGGGGCCCGGCTTGATCACCGCCAGCGCCGACAATGACGCCCCGGGCATTGCCACCTATTCCATGGCCGGCTCGACCTACGGTTACTCTTTCCTCTGGATCGTGGTGTGGATCACTTTCGGTGAGGTGGTGGTGCAGGAGATGTCCGCCCGCATGGGAGCGGTGACCGGCAAGGGACTCACCGACCTTGTCCGCGAGCGTTTCGGGGTCAGGGTGACCTTCGGCGTGATGCTCTGCCTGATCCTGGCCAACCTCGGCACCACCGCGGCGCAGTTCGCCGGCGTTGCCTCCAGTGCCGAGTTGTTCGGCGTGTCGCGTTACCTCGCCGTTCCCCTGGCGGCCCTGGGGGTCTGGTTGCTGGTGACGCGGGCGTCGTATCGTCACGTGGAAAAGGTGCTGTTGGTCATGTCCCTCTATGCTGTGGCCTATGTGGTCTCAGCCTTCATGGTCCGCCCCCCGTGGGGTGAGGTGCTTCACCGGGCGCTTGTGCCCACCTTTCGCCTGGAGACCCACTATCTATTGGCCGTGCTGGCCACCGTCGGCACGACCATCACCCCCTGGGCCGCGGTCTATATGCAGGCCTCCGTCGCCGACAAGGGGGTCAGGATCGCCGAGTTCACCAACACCCGCCTGGATGTCGTCCTGGGAGCCGCCACAGGGAACGTGGTCTCGGGCTTTATCATCATCGCCACCGCGGCCACCCTGTTCGCCCACGGCATTCGCGTGGAAACGGCCGAGCAGGCTGCGCTCGCCCTCGCGCCCGTCGCCGGGCCCTGGGCCGAGTTGCTCTTCGGCCTGGGCCTGTTGGGCGCCTCGCTCCTCGCCGCCTCGGTGCTCCCCCTGGCCACCACCTATGCCGTGTGCGAGGTCTTTGGCTGGGAACGAGGCCTTGACCATCGCCCCAAAGAGGCTCCCATCTTCTACCGGCTGTACACTGCCCTGGTCGTGCTCAGCGCCCTGATCGTGCTCATCCCCGGCCTGCGCCTCTTTCCCTTGATGTGGCTCTCTCAGGTGGCCAACGCCGTCCTGTTGCCCGTGGTTCTGGTGCTGATGCTGCGCCTGGCCAATGAGCAGACCATCATGCATCAATGGCGCAATGGCCGGATCAGCAATGTGCTCACCATCGTGCTCACCGTCCTGGTGAGTCTCGCCATGTTAGCCCTGTTTGTGGGCTCATAGAGGAAGCAGTAGCTCTGCGATACGTGCATGTGGTTGTTCTCTCTGGAGACCGGAGGGAGTTCAGATGAAGACCGTTGTGGCAGCAGCTCTCGGTGAGTGTGTGCATGTGGCCGGCGTGATGAACTTTCTTCGCCTCGCCGAAGACGCCGGGTGGCGCACCGTTTTCCTCGGCCCTGCCGTGCCGCTGGGACAGGTGCTTGTGGCGGCCAAGAAAGAGCAAGCTGACCTGGTGGCCGTCTCTTATCGCCTGACGCCTGAGAATGGCGAGCGCCTCCTCGGGGAATTCGCCGAGGCGTTGGACGACCTGCGCTCGGCCGGAGTCCGTTTCGCTTTCGGCGGCACCCCACCCGTCGCCGAACGCGCCCGAGGGCTCGGCTTCTTCGAGCGCGTGTTCGATGGCAGTGAACCGGTGGAGGAGGTGATCGCCTATCTCAAGGGGCAGGGTCCGGCGCCGCTGCGCGAAGCGGACTACCCGCAAACGGCCCTGGAGCGCATGGCCTGGAAGGCCCCGTACCCGCTCATACGCCACCATTTCGGCCTACCCACCGTCGAGGCCACTCGGTTAGGGATCGTGCAGATCGCCGAGGCGCGCGTGCTGGATGTTATCTCTCTGGGGACAGACCAGGATGCTCAAGAGAGCTTTTTCCACCCCGAGCGCCAGGACCCGCGGCGCACGGGGGCCGGGGGCGTGCCGGTGCGCACTGCTGAGGACTACCGGGCGCTCTATGCCGCCAGTCGTTGCGGCAATCTCCCTTTGCTGCGCACCTATTCCGGGACGGATGATCTGGTCCCATTGGCGCCACTCTATCTGGACACCATCCGCAATGCCTGGTGTGCCGTGCCCATCTACTGGTTCAACCAGATGGACGGACGAGGACCCTGGCCGCTGCAAGAGTCCATCCGCGAACACCAGCGGCTCATGGCCTGGTACGCTCAGCGCGGCATCCCCGTGGAGGTGAACGAGCCGCACCATTGGGGCATGCGCGACGCCCCGGATGTGGTCTATGTCGCTTCCGCTTACCTTTCCGCCTACAACGCCAGGGCATGCTGGGTACGCGATTACATCGCCCAACTGATGTTCAACTGCCCCCCCGGGGTCACAGAGGCCGCTGATCTGGCCAAAATGCTCGCCGTATTGGATCTGATCGCTCCCCTGTCAGGAGCTGATTTCCGCATCTGGCGCCAGACGCGCACGGGCCTGCTCAGCTATCCGCTCGACCCCGACGCGGCACGGGCACACCTGGCCGCCAGCGTCTACCTGCAGATGGCGCTACGGCCGCATATCGTCCATGTCGTTGCTCATACTGAGGCCCACCATGCGGCCACGGCTGACGATGTCATCCAGGCCTGCAAACTGGCCCGGCAGGCGATCAGCAACGCGCTTCACGGGCAGCCGGATATGACCGCTGATCCCTTTGTGCGCGACCGCCGAGAGGAACTGGCCCGTGAAGCGCGGGTCACGCTGAGCGCCATCGAGATGCTTGCCGGCCGGGATGTTGACGATCCCCTGGCCGACCCTGCGACCCTGGCTCGCGCCGTGACCTCGGGCATCCTGGATGCGCCCCATCTGCGCAACAACCCTTTTGCGCGGGGCCAGATCGTCACCCGCATTGATGCCCGCGGCGCGTGTGTGGCCATTGACCGGGCCAGCGGACGTGTGCTGCCCGAGGAAGAGCGCATCGCGCAGCTCGGTCTACGTCTGTCGTAGTGTGCGTCGTTGACCCCAAAGGAGGTGGTAGAGTGATCTCGGCAACCCGCTATCTGGTGATCGGTGCCGGCCACGGCGGCAAGGCCATGGCCGCCCACCTGGCTCTCAGAGGATTTGCGGTGACATTGTTCAACCGCACGCCGGAGAATGTCCTGGCGATCAAGAAACGCGGCGGGATTGAGTTGGAGAGCTATGAGGGAGGTCCACGAGGGTTCGGCAAGCTGGCCCTGGTCACATCCGACCTGTCCGAAGCCCTAAGCCAGGCCGATATCGTCATGGTGGTTGTGCCCTCCACCGCCCATGGGGACATCGCTCGAGGCGCTGCCCCCTATCTGCGCGATGGGCAAATCATCCTATTGCATCCCGGGCGCACGGGTGGGACGCTCGAGTTCCACAAGGTGCTGCGCGACGTTGGCTGTCAGGCCGACGTCACCCTGGCTGAGGCCGAAACCCTCATCTATGCCAGCAGATCCGACGGTCCGGCGCAGGCGCGCCTGTTCAGTATCAAAGAGGCGGTCCCTCTGGCCGCCTTGCCGGCGAAGCGCACGCCGCACGTACTGGCAACCTTGGCGGAAGCGTATCCCCAGTTCATTGATGGCGTCAATGTGCTACACACGGGTCTCAACAATATGGGGGCCATCTTCCATCCGGCTCTCACTTTGCTCAATGCCGGGCGCATCGAATCCACAGGAGGTGATTTCCAGTTCTACATCGAAGGCGTCACCCCTTCTGTCGCTCGCGTGTTAGAGGCCCTTGACCGCGAACGGGTCACGGTGGCCGCGGCGTTGGGCATCCGCGCCCGCACCGCCCAGGAATGGCTGAAAATGGCCTACGATGCCAGCGGAGCCACGCTGTATGAGGCCATGCACAACCAGCCTGGCTACCGGGGGATCACCGCCCCGCCCACGTTGAACCACCGTTACATCTTTGAGGATGTGCCCATGAGCCTGGTGCCCATCGCCTCCTTTGGGCAGCGTTACGGCGTGTCCGTGAACGCCATAGACAGCATCATCCGTGTGGCCTGCATCGTCCACCAGACGGACTATTGGCGTCGCGGGCGGACTCTGGCCAAACTGGGCATCGAGCAATTGAGTGTGGCTGAATTGCAGCGCTATGTTGAGGAGGGGCCATACGCCTGTGAGTAGGAAAGGGGGATAGGGCCAGATGGCAATCCAGTTGGTGATCAGTATCGTTCAGACCGAGGACGCGGACCAACTCATCTCCGCTCTGCGCGACGGCGGGTTTTCGTCCACCAAGATCAGCACCACCGGCGGGTTCCTGCGCCAGGGCAACGCCACCATCTTGGTGGGCACCGAGGAAAAGAACGTTCCCCAGGTGTTGGCGATCATCAGGCGCAACTGCCATACGCGCATCCAATACATGACCCCCCTCCCCACAGCCGGGGAGATCAGCGCGCCCTACATTGTCGAGCCGATAGAGGTTGAGGTGGGCGGCGCGGTCGTCTTCGTCCTGGACGTGGAGTCGGTGATCAGGTCTTGAGCATCGTCGTTGCGGCTACCCATAGGCACGCAAGGGCGTTTCCCAGCCGGGTTGCGCCTGGCCCAAACCGTGGCTCGCACCGCATCTGCCGCTGACTGGTGCCGAAGGGAAACAACATGGAGAACAAGTGGGAACCTATGGCTCAGCGGAGCCAGCAGAAACGGCACTTTGGCCACAAGGACATGGACTACTATCTCTCCTGGATCGTGGGCCGGCAGACCTATGCTGGCAGTGACCCTGCGGAGTGCCTGGCGGCTGCCTCACGCATCGCGGACGGCGACCCACAGAGCTGGCAGGCGGAATGGGCGCAACTGGCCAGGCGAGTGGAAGACCAGGCCCACACCGCGCTGAGCGCAGGCGATCGTCTGAGCGCGCGGGGAGCATACCTGCGGGCCTGCACCTACTATCGGGCCCCCCTCTTTATCATGAACCCAAGGGATGCCGCCTTCCGCGAAGGCTGGCAAAAGCTCCAGTCCTGCTTCCGCAAGGCCGCTTCTTTGCTTGACCCACCCCTCGAGATCATCGAGGTTCCCTTTGGGGGCAACATGCTGCAGGCCTATTTCTGGAAAGTGGACGATAGCGGCCGGAAACGCCCGACGCTCATTGTCATTGGGGGGATGGAAACGTTTGCCGAAGACTGCTATTTCATCACCGGTCCCGCCGGCCCCCGGCGGGGCTATAATGTGATGACCGCGGATCTGCCCGGTCAGGGGGTCAACCCCGACGCTGGGCTGTTCCTGGAAGCGAGAATGGAGATCCCGCTGAAGGCCGTCGTGGATTACGCCTTGAGCCGCCCGGAAGTTGATCCCGACCATCTGGCGGTGTTCGGTTTCAGTTGGGGAGGGCACATCGTGCTCAAAGGCGCCCAGCACGATCCTCGTATCAAGGCGCTCATCGCCAATCCCCCGATGCCCGACGTGTTCCGCGCCGCTCTCGCCCAACAAACCGCCCACGGCAAGGGAGACCCCGTCGGCAAGCGGATCTTCGAGCAACTCGCCTGGCGCTTCGGCGTGGGCACAGGTGATATCCTGCGGCGCCTGGTGAAGGGGTTCGAGTACCTGCTGTTCGCCAGGGCCAACTGCAGCGCGATTCGCTGTCCGACCCTGTGCATGGCAGGAGAAGGTGAAGCCAAAGTCACCTTGGCCCTTGCCCGCGAGTGCCACGAGCAGCTACCGAATCCTTCAAGCAAACTGGTCATCCTGACGGCGGAACAGGGCGGAGAAGCGCACTGCCAGGTCAACAATCTGAGTCTCCTTAACCAGGTGATCTTTGACTGGCTGGACGAGGTGTTCCACCAGGGGCTGAGATCGTGTGCCGCCAAGGAAGGTGTGCCATGAAGGTCAAAGTCGAGCGAGTCCGGCTGTCGGCGGGACAAGCTCCCCCAGGAGGAGATGCATGAGTTCGATCCCCTGGCACTCCCTTTCCGCCTTCGAAGCGCTCACCTTCTTGCAGTCTACGCCCGAAGGTTTGACCAGCGCTGAGGCCGCCCGTCGGCTGGCCGAATACGGCCCGAACGACCTGCGGGCCGCGCGCAGCCTATCGGCATGGACGATCCTCCTGCGGCGGTTCACTAATGTGCCCATCGTCATCCTCTTGATCGCCGCAGCCCTCTCGGCCATCGCTGGCCAGAGCCTGGCCGCCGTGGCGGCCACCATCGTCGCCCTGCTCATCGCCGCTCTGGGCTTCCTGCGAGACTACCATGCCCAGCGTGCCGCCGCGTTGGCCCGCGAGCTGGCCGCGCCCACCACCATCGCCCTGCGCGACGGCAACCAGGTCGAGGTTCCGATCCGCGACCTGGTCCCGGGCGATGTTATCCTCATCCGCGCGGGTGACCGCATTCCCGCCAACGCCCGGTTGATCGAGGCCCTTGCCCTCCAGACCGATGAATCCGCGCTTACGGCCGCCCTCGTCCCCGTTGGGAAGCATACCGTGACGTTCACCGCGGCCCAACTGCCCCTGTACAAGCGCGGAAACATGGTCTACGCCGCCACCGTTGCCACCCGTGGACAGGGTCGGGCCGTGGTCGTCGCTACGGGCGCGAGTACCGAGTTCGGCAGGATGGCCCAATCGTCCCCGATTATCGGCGAAGACCACATTCCGGGGGAACCTGGGTGAGGCCGAGCTTCCCTCCCCCTCTGGGAGATGACCCTGGGTAATGGAGGAGCTCCCGCTTGACGCTACATGCTGTCCAAACTATACTTCGTCGCGTCAGCACATATCCGAACCAGGTGCGATGTCCTTGTCGGCGCACCAGCGACCGATGAGCGATCCAGTGACTCTGCTTTCTGTGTCCTATTTCCGGATCGGGGAGAACGCCTGAATATGGTTACGGTCGAGCACCGCCACCACTGAGACAACCCATGGAGTGCCGGCTGGCACTCGGGGGGTAACCGGTGTGCGCTAGTGAGGATTCGAGATCCCTGATACCCTCACGGGGATCTCCCTGGCCGTCATTGGCGCTTGCCGGTGACGGCTTTTTGTTTGCTTGTCGTCGCCCGCGCAACGACGCGCCACACATCGTTCACGTACGCCGAGGTGCAAGAATGATCGAGATCCTTTCCTCACAAAGCCTATGGGTCACTGTAGTCGCGGGTTTCGCGGCCCTGGCCATGTTGATCCTTAGCTCCAATCTGGCAGTGAAGAAAGTGATCGGCCTGGCGGGCTACCTGGGTGTGTCCGGCGCCTTCATGGGGATGACCGTCCTCTCCTTAGCCACAAGCATCCCGGAGATCAGCTCGCACCTGACGGCCTCCGTCGGCATCCTCACCGGGCGTCTGGACTACAAGATCGGCTCCGCCATTGTGATCGGGGCCAACATCGGCTCGGACGTGGTGCAACAGACGTTGATCATGGGGATAGTCGTGCTACTGGCCGGCCAGCTCTATTTCCGTCGCTATCTGCTCTGGAAAAGCCTGTTGCCGCTAGTCGTGACCACTCTGGTCTGCCTGGTGCTGGGGCTGGACGGGCAGTTCTCGCGGTTAGATGGCCTGATCCTCTTCGGGCTGTTCGTGGGCTATACCTATTTCCTCTACTGGGATGAGCGCAGATATTACAAGAAGCCGGCAAATATCGCTGAAGAAGAGGAGGTGCCGGCGCCCACGACCGCAGGCGAGGCGGCGCTATCCGTCCTCGTTGCCCTGGGGGCCATGGGCGTCACCATCCTGGCTGCCCAGGTAGTGCTTGTTGTAACCGAGATGGTGGTCGAGAGAACCGGGGTTGGTGGGTCGTTCATCGGCGTGGTCACCCTCGGCGTGGCTTCAGCTCTGCCAGAATTAGTCACCGCTCTCGCGGGCGTGCGCCACAACGAACACGGCGTCTCGTTGGGGACGCTGATTGGCAGTAATATCACCAATCCCCTTGTGGGTATCGGGCTGGGTGCGCTCGTCTCAACCTACTGGGTGCCGGGGCCATCGCTCTATTGGGACTTCCCGTGGCAGAGCCTGACCGGAGCGCTTCTATGGGTTCTGCTCTGGTTCACCAAGGGCAAGCTGAACCGTTACGGTGCGGCATATCTCATCGTCCTCTACGTGCTCTATGTCGGCCTGCGCGCCGTGTTCTTCCTCGCCGACTGAGTGGATAACGCGGAAGAATCGAGCGGGATGAGCTCTTCGTGCAGTTCTTCGAAAGGCATCATATGGCTCCAACAGATGACCGAACCGACCTGCCCGTGTTGGTGCTGTACAATCTAGATCGCACATGGCCGGATCAGGACATCCTTGAAGTGCTCGATGACGTTCGTTGCCTCCTGTCTGCCTTGCGAGCATTGGGGCACCCGGTTATGTCTGTGCCGATCTATGACGCCGACTTGATCACCCCTTTGCGCCCATACCATCACCACGAGTACATTGTCTTTAACTGGTGCGAGGAGCTGCCCGGGATTCCCCGTAGTAGCGCTGTGGTGGCCCAATGGCTCGAATCATTGAGCTTTGCCTATACTGGCTCGCCACCCCATGTGTTGTCGCTGAGCGACGACAGACGCGAGATCAAGAAAGCGTTGGTTGCGCATGGTGTGCCGACTCCTCAGTGGCGTGTCTACGAGTCGGCACAGGGAAACGGCTGGGACCATTTCCCCGCCATCGTCAAGCCGGTGCTGGAGCATTGCAGCGTAGGCATTTCTTCTGAATCCGTTGTGACCTCGCTCGACGAACTGAGCCATCGGGTTGCCTATGTGCTCGAGACGTTGCATCAGCCTGCCCTGGTCGAGGAGTTCATTGATGGCCGCGAGTTCCATGCTGCGCTTTGGGGCAATGGCAACGTGGAGATGCTGCCGGTGGCCGAGATCGACTTTTCGGGGTTCAGTGACGTGCACGACCGCCTATGCACCTACGACGGCAAGAACAACCCGAACCTGCGGCATGATCAGCAATACAACATTTTGATGCCGGCATCCCTGGGTGAGGGCGAATGCCGGCTGCTGGAGCAAACCGGGCGGGCTGCTTATCGAGCCCTGCGGTGCCGCGACTATGCCCGGGTAGATATCCGCATGCGAGATGGCGCGTTTTACGTACTGGACGTCAACCCCAATTGCTATATCAGTGCCGAGTGCACTTTTGTCCGTGCGGCTGGGCTGGCCGGCTATTCATATGGAGCCTTTGGCAGCCGTTTGGTCAACCTGGCCAGACACCGAGCGCCAACTGACTCCCTGTGAGTTTTGGCAGGCCATCTCCCAGGTATGCCGCCACATGGGTCTACCAGGAAGTCCAATACCGGAGTAACGACTCCCCATCCAGTAAGGATCGCGGCACCGCCCACATCAACCTCCGTCGGATGGACCATGTAAGGTTCCCCCAGATCCGCCGCCGCGACCGTTCTCATGGCACACCTCACTACCACCTCACCAGGGAACCAACGTCTCGTCGCTGCCCGCGTCCATGCGCCGGGTTACACCCCCAGGGGCGTCATCCCGGGCCGCCGACAGCCACCGCTGTGTGACTATTCAGATTTGGGGGTATTGGTACTATACTGCAACAATCGCCCCGGGGGGCCTGCAGGCCCCCACCCCAGGAACCCCGCTGCAAGAGCAGAGACCCGCGCCCCGGCCGATTCAGGAGCCGATGGGCTCCACGCCGCTGCCGCCACACCGGCGCCCAGTCGCCTCATCGGTCACACCTCCAGGAAGGATGACCTCCGGCCCATTGTATGCGACGGCACGGGACCTGTGCAAACGGCCGCTGGCACCTGAACACGGCCGGACCGGAAGATGCAAGCCCACTGCCTGGCCTGTTCCCCGGTCAGCCTTCCTTTCGAGCGCTGGAGGCTGGCGCTCTCGGCGTTGACCATGCGGTGCGTGGGATACCCGGCAGCTGTGCGATTTGAGCACGGATTGCATTGTGGCCATGCGGCGATGAACGCCCTTGTTTGCACAACCTGTGATTCCCTGAGACCACTACAACCAGAGCTTCTTGCCGTGAGTCGCCGTCAGCACGCGAATCATCACCCCTCGGCGCGCCAGGAGCGCCAAAGTGCCGCTACGGTGGGAGGTCTCTTCGTCAGGGTGAGCAAACAGGGCTGATGGCGTGTGCCTGTTGCCTCGCCAGGCTGCCGTTTCCCATGTCGAAAACGGGATGAGTTCGCCGAATCGGCCCGTCGAAACTAGAGCAGACCATTCACGGCCACCCTCAAGATGCTCTCTCGATCTACCATCCCAAGCAACCGCCCACTGTCATCAACGACCACGATCCTTTTGACCCTTTTCTCAGTCATGATTCTGGCGATTTCGGATAGAGGAGTCGTTGACTGTACGGTGTATACATCCTTTTCCATGGCCTCAGAAGCGCTTCCGCTGATGCGAATAACCTCTGCCGGCGGCCTCGCCAGGAAAGCAATGATCTGCCTCAAGAAGCCAGGAGATGGATGAGTGGCAGCCCGCTCTAGCAGATCAGCATCCGATATCATCCCCAGCACGCGACGAGTCTCATCCACGACGATCACCCGCCTGAGGGGAGTAGACACAATTCTGTTGAGGACCTCATTCAGGGATGTTTCCGGACTCACCGTGGCAACATCATGGAACATGACATCGGCAGCTGTCTGAAGAAGACCCTTGGGCAACGTGGGAAGGCCCTCCTGGCCTTGCGCATGTGATGCGAATGTTTCAAGCACATCCAGGCGACTGATGATCCCAACCAATGATCCCTCTTTGTCTACAACCGGCAGCCGCTTGACCTGCCTTTCCGCCATGATGCGTGCAGCTCTCGTCACCTTTTCGCTTTCCCCGATGGTCAAGACTGGTAAAGTCATCACATCCGCAGCAGTTTTCCCGGAGGAGGCCAGTTGTCTTTTCTGCTCGGCAAGCTCCTCTGCAGACAGCAATCGCTGCAAGCTCAACCGCAGTCCCATGCCACCACGCTCCAACAGATCACCGCCCGTGATGATCCCGATCACACGCCGTCCCTCAGCGACGGGGACTGCTTTGATGCCACGATGGAGCAACAGATCAACGACCTCAGTCAGTGGTGCAGAGCTTCCGACTGCGGCGACATCGCGAGTCATCACATCCCGCACACGAAGGACCCGCAAAGTGCTCCGGGCCACCAGGACGGAGCATGACGCCTGTTCCGTGATTTTGTCCGCGGTGCCCCCCAAGCCCTGACGCCCCTCTGCGCCGACAATGACCAGATCGAACCCACCTTCTTCGCAGTAGTGAAGAATAACCTGGACTGAGTGGCCGGCTCGAATCTCGGTTGCCATTTCAACATGCGAGGCCCTGGCGCTCTCAACGGCGTTGGCTTGCAGCTTGGCGAAAAACACCTCACCTTCGGCTTTGGCTTCCGCCACCTCCCCCAGCGATGCGGCATAAGCCGGGAGTTTCTCGATCACCGAGATCCCCGTCAGAGTTGCGCTCGACAATTGGGCTAAGGCTATCGCCTGTTTCAGTGCCTGCTCAGAGGCGGGGGTCCCGTCCAGCGTAACCAGAATATGCCTGTACATTTCTACGCCTCCTCTTTCTCCTCAATCCGCGGCGCAAAGAGACGTTGCGCAATAAGCGTGGGAATGATAGCGGTTGCTACTACGGTTGTCACCAACACTGAGAATTGGTCCCGGTCTATTATCCCGGCATTGAGCCCGTACAAAGACGAAATGGTGCCGAAGGTCAAGCCGGTGCTCATCAGTAGCGTGGTGTACCAGGCATGGGGCCCTACAAAGCGCCTGGCAACCGGGAAAACGCCGAGGAACTTGGCGATGATCTTGACACCGAACAACATCCCTAGCCATCCTACGTTGGCCGCCACTGCAGGAAGGGAGATGTTCATGCCGGATTTCAAGAAGAAGAACGGCGTCAACAAGGCGAAAGCAACCACCCGCAGCCGTCGAAGCTGTTGCTTGTGGGTTGATAGGAAACGGGCCATAACCAGGCCCAGGATAAAGGCCGGCAACACCGCATGACTTTCCCCCAGCTCAGCGACGTACATCACCAGAAACAGTGCGGCGAATATCAGCTTGATCTCCGGCTCAATCACCCGCTCGCCATACCGTCTGAAGAACCAGGGTGAGATGGCCGGGACCAGTGCGATCAAGACAACCGACACCAGGATGAAGGCAATCAGGTAAGGGCCAGGATGGATGAACAGTAGACTCAGTGCCAGAGCTGTGCCCAAGTCGGTGATGAACGTAGAGGCCATGATCACCTTACCGATCTGGGTATCTGTCAGGCCGGTCTCAACCAGCACTGCGTACACCACGGCTAACGAAGTCGTCGAGAGAGCTACACCGACGATCTGAGAGGCTTGGGGGCTCCAGCGCAATACCCAGTAGGCAAACGCCATAGCGCCCAGGAATGGAATCAGGAATGATAGCCCGCCGATCAGCAGGCTTTCTTTCCACTTCTCTTTCAGAAGGTCGGGATCGACCTCCGAACCGGCCAGGAATGTCAGGGCAATGCTGGCAAAGCTCGCCAGGAAATCCATCCAGGGAGTTGTGTGCAGCCCCAGCAGATTGCCGGCCAGGACGCCAGCGATGATCTCAGTGATGGCGACGGACAGACCGAACTCTACCGAAACCATGCTGGCTATCAGGATCAAGGCGCCTGCGATCGTGGCGATGAGCAGGTTGTTCATGGCAGATTTGGGCTATTCCCCCTTTGTTGAGATCCTGGCTGTGGGTTGTCCTTTACTTCAGTCGCCAGATGACGACCGCTCCGATCGAGAACAGAATCGTAGCATACCCAAAGCCTGCCTGTGGGTTGACTGCGGTCCACAACACCCCCACGATCACGCTGGACAACAAGTCACCCAGGCCATTCACCGTGGCCAATACCCCAAAGCCCGTGCCGCGTGCATCTTCGGGCAGTAGATCCGCCGCCAGAGCGCCCTCCAGGGCGTCCTCGGCCGCGATGAACGTGCCCCCCAGGGCAAACAGCGCCCCCAACATCCAGACCGAGAGGGGCAGCACCATCCAACCGACACCCATAACGGCGGCGATACCATAACCCAGGGCCAGGAGGCCACGCTTCCCGACCCTGTCGGCCAACGCACCGATGGGGTAAGACATCGCCGCGTAGAGCACGTTGTGGAGTACGTACAGCGCGATGGCAACCTGTCCTGCGACGCCCGCACCGAGTTGCGGGGCCAGTACCTGCGCAGCGCGAAGGGTGAGCAGGCTGTGCGCGAAATCGCCCGCACCAAAGACGCCCACCCCGACCAACATCAGCTTGAAACGCCTGGGCAGGCCCCCGATAGCCTTGAACAATCCCGCACCCTGGTTGGCGGGCCGTGAGCGCTCGCGCACCAGGAGCCCAAAGGAAAGCGCTGAAAGGATGCCGGGGATGAGCGTGATCAGGAAGACCTGGCGATAGGCCA
>Ga0315276_10002424_pt1 | contig 17057 bp, 7 predicted proteins | sample YL17G05_0_MG_FD_204542 | JGI IMG/M metagenome (GOLD analysis project Ga0315276, IMG submission 204542) | Sediment microbial communities from Yellowstone Lake, YNP, Wyoming, USA - YL17G05_0 | ecosystem: Environmental > Aquatic > Freshwater > Lake > Sediment | place: USA: Wyoming | collected... | reverse complement strand
CTTCTGGACAGTGTACTGCGACACGTTGCCGCTGCCAGAGACCAGGCAGACCTTGCCGTCGAACGATTGCCTGCGGGTCTTGAGCATCTCCGCGGCGAAATACACCGAGCCGTAGCCGGTGGCCTCGGGCCGGATGAGCGAACCGCCCCAGTTCAGGCCCTTGCCCGTGAGCACGCCGGTGAACTCGTTCCGCAGGCGCTTGTACTGCCCGAACATGAAGCCGATCTCGCGGCCGCCCACGCCGATGTCGCCGGCCGGGACGTCGGTGTCGGGGCCGATGTGGCGCTGCAGTTCGGTCATGAAGCTCTGGCAGAAGCGCATGACTTCGCTGTCGCTCTTGCCCTTCGGATCGAAGTCCGAGCCGCCCTTTCCGCCGCCCATGGGGAGCGTGGTGAGCGAGTTCTTGAAGACCTGCTCGAAGGCCAGGAACTTGAGGATCCCGAGATTGACCGAAGGGTGGAAGCGCAGCCCGCCCTTGTAAGGGCCGATCGCGCTGTTCATCTCGATGCGGAACCCGCGGTTGACCTGGACCCCGCCCTGGTCATCGAACCACGGCACGCGGAACATGATCACGCGCTCGGGCTCGACGATGCGCTCGACGACCTTCGCCGCCTGGTACTCGGGGTGGCGCTCCAGCACCAGACTCAGGGACTCGAGAACCTCCTGGACCGCCTGGTGGAACTCCGGCTCTGCGGGGTTCTTGGCCTTCACCTGGGTCATCAGGCCGGCGACGTAGTCCTTCGAAGACATCGTGTTCACTGTGGTCATCCCTCCGGTATCAAGGTCGAACAAGCTGCGGGCAGACTCCATTGGCCGCACGGGCCGGGCAGCGGGGAATGTATGCGGAGGAAGCGAGGGACGTCCAGCATGGCGCGGCGGACGAATGGCGCGGAGGTGCGGGCATCGAGCCGAGGAACATCCGGCGATCCCGCTCCCGGCGGACCTCAGGCGCGGTCCGGCCGCCTCGCCAGCAGGCGTGCCGTGACCGGGCCGCCTTCGGGGTCGCGCTCCTCGTATCGGATCGTCTCGAGCGTGGGAAAGGCGCGGGCGAGCTCATCAGGAGCGAGGAGGAAGTGCGCCCGGATTGGCCGGCCGAAGCGCTCCTGGCCGGTACGGAAGGTCTCGTAGACCAGCCACCCGCCGGGTGCGAGGGCTCGCTCCATCCAGGGGAAGAGCGGGCGATGGAGAAAGCGGAAGCAGATGATCAGATCGAAAGGCCGCGGCGGTGGCGGAAGGTCCGCGCGTTCGAGGTCGAGGACCTCGGTGCGCAGGGTGACGCCGTGGCGCCGGGCCAGGTCCCGGGTCCGCTCGAGCGCCTCGGGGGCGTGGTCCCACGCCTCGACTTCGAAGCCGTGCCGGGCGAGGAAGACGGCGTCGCGCCCGGCGCCGCAGGCCAGATCGAGGGCCAGCGGCGGGCCGCTGGCGGGCGCGTTCGGCCCCGGCGCGGCCGCCGGGGGCCGGCAGATCAGGGGCAGCACTTCCTCGAGGAATGGCGCGGGGCGCCACAGGCGCGCGGCGGGAGCGCGGTCGGCGAGACCGCCCGCGACTGCGCCGAGCGGCGCGTCAAGCCACGACACCGCGGCGTAGCCGAGCGTCTCAAGCGTGGCCGCTGCGGCCGCCGCGGCGGTCGCATCCTCCGCCACGACGAGGATCGCCGCGTCGCGCGGCGGGAGCTCGGCGCGCCGCGCGCGCAGCTCGGCGCTTGGGATGTGGCCGCTCCCCGCGAGGTGCCCGCAAGCGAACGCCTCAGGCTCGCGCGTATCCAGCACGACGAACGTCATTTCGCGCGACCGCGCGGTCTGCGGATCGATGGGCTCCATCGAGCCATTCATCGCATGCCGGGCCGGCGGCCGCAAGCGCGGCCGGTCCTTGCCCTGAGCGACGTCGAGATCGCCTGCGGGTCACCGGGAGCCGGCACCGGACCGGTGTGGTTTGAGCCCACCAGGAGGCGCGGGTCAGCCCCCGGCCGGTCCGCGCGCCCTCGTGATGACCGTCTTCATCTCCTCGTGGATCCTGCCGTTGCTGGCGAGGATCTCGCGGCCGTCGAGCCGGAACTCGCCGCCGTAGGCGGTTATGAGCCCGCCCGCCTCGCGCACCAGCAGCGTGCCCGCGGCCACGTCCCAGGGCGAGAGCGACGACTCCCAGAAACCGTCGAAGCGGCCGCAGGCCAGATAGCAGAGGTTCAGGGCGGCAGAGCCGTCGCGACGGATGGCCTGCGCGCGCACCAGGAAGGCCTCGAAGAGGGGCAGCGAGCGCTCCGGGTGCTCGCGCACGTCGTAGGGGAAGCCGGTTACGAGCAGGGCGTCATCGACGCGGGCGACATCGGAGACGTGGATCGCGTGGCCGTTCAGCGTCGCCCCGTGTCCAGCGGCCGCCGCGAACAGCTCGTCGCGTACCGGGTCGTAGACGGCGCCGGCGGCCAGCCGGCCCTCGACCTCGGCGGCGATCGAGACGCAGAAGAACGGGTAGTTGTGGGCGAAGTTCGTGGTGCCGTCGAGCGGGTCCACGATCCAGCGCACGGCGCCCGGCCCGTCCGCCGGGCCGCCGGCGTAAGCGCCCGACTCCTCGGCGAGGATGGCGTGACCGGGGAAGCGCTCGCGAATGCCCTCGATCACGAGGCGCTCCGAGCGGCGGTCGTACTCGGTGACGAGGTCGATGCGGCCCTTGCGTTCCGGCCGATGAGCGCGGCCGTAGCCCTCCCGCAGGATCGCGCCAGCCGCGCGGGCCAGCTCCACCGCGGTGTCGCGCAGGGCGCGCGGAACGGCCGCGTTCATGCCGCCCCCCGCGCGGCGCTGTGGATGCAGAAACGCGAGTAGGGGCAGTAGCCGCAGTTCCGCTGGTCGGGCCTCGGCGGGAACTGGGCGCTGCGGATGCCGGCCGCGGCCTTCGCGACGCGTTCGCGGGCGCGCTCGAGGTGCTCGGGCCGCACTTCGCCCGAGCCGACCGTGCCCGGTCCGACGAAATGCAGCTCGGCGCGCGCGGGCAGCACGCCGGTGGTCTCGCAGTAGGCCAGGGCGTAGAGCCCGAGCTGTCCGTCCTTCAGGTCGTTCTTCGCGCGCTCCGCGGCCTTCTGCGGATCCCCGACCTCCGACGTCTTGTAGTCCACCAGCACGATGCCCTCTGGATGCTCGTCGATGCGGTCCCAGCGGCCCACCACGAGGTCGTTGCCGAGCTTGAAGCGGAAGTCGCGCTCGATGGCGAGCGGCAGCCACGGCCGCGCCTCCTCGCGCTCGACGAAGCGGCGCAGGGTGTCGCGGCCTTCCGCGAGCCGGCGCTCCTCGTGCTCGCGCGAGTAGAAGCCCTCGCTCGACCACGCCCCCTCGAGGGCCGACACCACGTCCTCCGCGGTGATGGGCAGCCCCTTCAGGCGGTGCTGATGGTAGACCCGGATGGCGTGGTGTATGGCGACCCCGTACATCACGGCCGGGTTCGAGCCCAGCGGCACCTGCGCGACGTGGGCGTAGCGGTACTTGAGCGGGCAGGTGAGGTAGTCGTCCACCTGGCCGTAGGAGATGCGCAGCGGCTGCTCCGGGGCCACCGGGGCGATCTCCGGCGGGGTCTCCTCGGGCGCCGGCGCGTAGCGCGCGATGGACTCGAGCGCCGAGGCGGCCGCGCCACCCTTGGGGGGGCTCGGCAGGTCGAGCGCCTCGATCACGAAGCGGCTCGGCTTGTGCGCGCGCCTGCCGCCGTAGTCGGCGGCATGGGTGAGCACCAGCCGGTCGCGTGCGCGGGTCATGCCGACGTAGAAGAGGCGCCGCTCCTCGCGATAGTGCTCGTCGGGATCGTCCGCCACGCCCCGGCGCAGCTCGGGCGGGAAGGGCAGCGGATCGCCCGTGCGGAAGCGTGGGAAGCGGCCCTCGACCAGGTGCACCAGGTAGACCACCGGGAACTCGAGGCCCTTGGCGTTGTGCACGGTCAGCAGGTGCACGGCATCCTCGTCGGTCTCGATAGCGGCCGCGGCCGGATCGTCGCCCATCCCGATCAGCAGATCGAGATGCCCCATGAACTGGTCCACGCGGTCCTGCTTGAGCAGCGGACCGACGCGAGCCACGATCGAGAAGAGCCGATTGAGGTTCAGCACGCGCTCGGCGGCCTCGGCGCTGTCGTCGGCGGCGAGCCGGCCGAGCAGGCCGCTCTCGGTCACGAACTCGTAGAGCACCTCCGAGGTCGGACGGCGCAGCGCGCTCGCGGCGAGCCGCCGGTGCAGGTCGGCGAAGCGGCGGACGGCCTCGCGCGTGGACTCGGCCAGGCCGGGATCGCCGGCGACGGCCTCGGCGGCGAGGGCGAGGAGCCCGCGGTGGCTGCGCCGGGCCGCGGCTCCGAGCCGTGCCAGGTCCACCGGGTCGGCGCCGAACACCTGATCGCCCAGCGCCAGGTACGCGGCCGCGCCGTCGTCCGGGTCGGCGAGCGTGCGCAGGGCGTTGAGGCACAGGTGGACCTCGGGCCGCGCGTAGAGCCCGCGCGATCCGACGCGGCGGAAGCGCACGGCGGCGGACTTCAGGGCGAGCGCGAACACGTCGAGACCGGAGTGCGCACGCGCCAGTACGGCGAAGTCCTGCGCGCGCCGCTCGCCGGCGGTCACCGCGGCGGCGATCTCCGCGGCCACGGTCTCGGCCTCGTCGCTGGCGGTGGCGAAAGCGCGGTGCTCGACCGGCGCGTCGATGTCGCGCCAGGCGAGCAGGCGCTTGTCGTAGCCCAGCCGGGCCTCGAGGCGCGCGGGGTTGTTGGCCTGGATGAGGCGGTGGGCCCGATCGAGGATGCGCTGCCCGGAACGGTAGTTCTGCCGGAGCAGCAGCACGCGCGCGCCGGGGAAGACCTCGAGGAAGCCGAGCAGGTTCTCGACCTTGGCGCCGCGGAAGCGATAGATGCTCTGGTCGTCGTCGCCGACGACCATCAGGTTCCCCGACGCGGGCCGGCGCCCGCGCTCCGCGTGGCCGTCCTCGCCGGGGGGGCCGCCTGCCAGAAGTCTCACCAACTCGAACTGGACGTGGTTGGTGTCCTGGAACTCGTCCACAAGCACGTAGCGGTAGCGCTCCTGAAGCTCGCGCCGCAGGTCGGCGCGCTCGCGCAGCAGGCGCAGCGCGAGGCTGATCTGCGACCCGAAGTCCACGCGCCCGCTCTCGAGCAGCAGCCGCTGGTAGGCGCCGTAGGCACGCGCTTTCTCGAGTTCGGCTGCCGCGCGGTCGCGCCGGGCCGGATCGTCGCCGGCGTCCGCGGCCAGCCTCGCGGCGAAGGCGGCGTAGTCGTCGGGGGCCACGTCCTCGTCGCGCGCGCGGTCGAAACAGGCGACCAGAGCCCGCAGGTGCTCGTCGGGGTTGCCCAGCGGCAGGAAGCGCTCGAGCCCCAGCTCGAAGATCCGCTCCCGCAGGAACACCAGGATCTCGGCCGGGGTCTCCACGCGCAACTGCGAGGTGAGCCCCAGCTCCACGGCGTGCTCCCGCACCAGCCGGTCGCAGAAGGCGTGGAAGGTGGAGAGCGTCGCGCCGACGAACCCGTAAGGCACGAGCACGTCCACGCGCGCCTCCATCTCGGCTGCCGCCTTGTCGGTGAAGGTGAGGCCGAGGATCTCCTCAGGCCGGGCCCGCTTGGTGGCGATGAGCCAGGCGATGCGGCGCGTGACGACCTGGGTCTTGCCAGTGCCCGCGCCCGCCACGATCAGGAGCGGCCCCTCGCCGTGGGTGACGGCTTCGAGCTGTTCCGGATTGAGTCCCTCGAGGATGCGCTCGACCCCCGGTGCCGTGGCGGAGCCCGGAACGGCGCCCGCGCTCACGGGTCGAGGTGGCCGGAAGTAGGGTAGGGGGACACGGTCGGACGCTAGCATGGCTGCGTGCGCACGGGCAAAGCCCTGCCCGGCGCGCGGCTTCCGCGCGGCGCCGAAGCCGTCTGGCCTCGGCTGGCGGTTCATGAATCGCTGGGGCTAGACTGCCCCCGTCCATGGAACTTCGCGCGCGTTCCGCCCCGGCTGCCCGGCTCGTCGCCCTGCTCGCGCTCGCCGTGCTCTGCGGCGCCGGCTGCGCGTCCCGCCCGGCCTCCCGCGGCACGACCTGCGTCTGGATTGCAGGGCGGCCGGCACCGGCCTTCGACCCAGGCGGACCGCCCGATCCCCTGCGCTGGTCGCTCGAGCGGCTGCTTGCGCGCGGCCTCGTCGAGGAGGACTCGAGCGGCGCGCTGGTCCCGGGAGCCGCGGAGCGCTGGGAATGGTCCGCCGACAGCCTGACGCTGACATTCCATCTGCGGCCGGGGCTCGTGTTCGCCGACGGCTCCCCGTGCGGGAGCGCAGACTTCCGGCGCGCGCTGCTTGCGGGGCTGGGGCGTGCCGACCACGGTTCCCATGCCTGGCTGCTGGGCGCGGTCGCCGGGGTCGAGCGCGTGCGCGCGGGCCGGCCGCTGCCGGCGCTCGGCGTAGAGACCCCCGACCCGCGTACGCTCGTGCTCCGGCTGGCACGCCGCGACCCACGGCTGCCCGCGCGGCTCGCACTCCCCGGCCTGGCCGCGCCGTGGTCGGCTTCAGCGTCCACATGGCAGGACGCCGCGGGGCTCGGGCCGTACAGGGTGCTGGGGGAGGAGCCCGGACGGTCGCTCACTCTGGCCCGGCGCGCCGGCGCCGCCGGGCCCGATACGATCGTGGTGCGCTTCCAGCCCGTGGCCGCACGGGTGCTGACCTTCCTGCGGGCGAACGCCGCCGACCTGGTCTGGCCGCTGCCCGCCGCGCTGGACCCGGCCGCGGCACCGCAGCGCTTCCGGCTGAGAGTGCGCGCGGCCTCGCCCCCGCGCACGCTGCTGCTCGTCATGCGGGCCGATCTGCCGCCCACCTCGCGCCTGGCGACACGCTACGCGTTGGCGCACAGCGTGAACCGCGACCGGGTACTGGAGTTGTTGGGTGCGCTGGGAGAGCGGCTCGGGAACTGGCTGCCGGGGGCGGGCCCCTACGACTACCCCGCGCTGGACGAAGGACAGGCCCGGGACTGGATGGAGCGCGGAAGGCTCGGCCAGGCCTTCCACGTGGTGATGGGTTACGACGCGGACGGAGCGGGCGCCAGGGTGGCAAGGACCATGCAAGGGGAATGGTCGAGGCTGGGCATCTACGTGGAGCTGCGCCCGCTGCGCGGACCAAAGCTCGGGCGCGAACTGCTTGGCGGCCTTTCGCATCTCGCACTGGTCGAGGAGGAACCCTGGACGAACGACCTGTCAGGCAGCCTGGCCGCGTTCGTCATGCCCCTGCGCGGGCCGGCCGTGGGCGCATTCCGCACAGGCTGGCGGACGCGGGAGTTCGACGGCCTGCTCGGTCCGCCGGGCGGTCCGGTCGCGCCCGGCCCGGACGCTGTGCAGGCCCGCCTGCGCGAGGATCTGGCCGTGCTCCCGCTGGCGCGGTTACCCTGGGTCTGGCTGGCACGGGAGAACGGTACGGTCTTGTCCTTCCACCCGCGTTTCGGGCCAGGTTGCGCCGGGGTTGCGTGGTCTGCCCCGGCCGGGTCGGCATTGGCGGGGTCTCCGGGAGGGATACCCACGTCGCAGCGCTAGCCGGGATCCCGCTTCTGGGTTATCCTCTTGACGTACGATTCATTGCATTCTGACGCGTCCAGGGCCTGTTCGATCATCTGAAGTGACCACATCCGTGTCCGCTCCACTTCCATGCGTCATGCTGGCCGGTCTCTCGATCGACTCGCTTGCATTCTGGCTCAGGCACACACCCCGGGAGAACCCATGAACAAGACCCTTTTCACGACGCTGTCCATCCTGCTTGGTGCAGCCCTATGGACGGTCTTGCTCTCTGCTGCTGCGCCTGCCTCGACCACGATCGAACGCGAGTTCCGCTACAGCCCGAGCCGGTTCGATCTGACCCGGAATGCCGACGGCACGACGCAGGTGCGGATGAGGGCGTCCACGCGGGAATTCGCTCCTGGTCGTCCGGACCTGCCGCTCGTGGGTGAGCGCGTGGAGTTGCCCCCGTTGCAGCGGCTTGCCGCAGTGGAGATTGTCGAGCTCGAGACGGCCTCCCTCGCGCACGGAGTGCGGCTGCCGAGCACGGAGCTGATGCGCCCGGGGCTGGACAGGATCGAGCGCACGGCGCCGGACCCCGCGATCTTCGGTCGGTCGGACTTCGTCCCCGAGCAGTTGGTGCAGGCCGGCGCGCAGGGGTTCGAGCGCGGCCGGGGTGTGGCCTACGTCGTGGTCGCGCCGGTGCGTTGGAATCCGGCGACGGGCGAGCTGGAGCGGATCGAGCGGGTGCGCGTGCGGCTGGTGCTCGAGCCCACCTCCGAACGGCCGCTGGAGCGTGAACGCGTGGTGCCCGACTGGGAGGACGTTGGTGTCGGCGCGGCTGCTCCCGGATCGCGCACGGCACAGCCGACGGCCCTGATCGGGGGCGCGCGGCGGGCGGGGCCCTTCAAGGCCACGCAATTGCCCTCGCTGCTAGGCAGCCCGGTCGCCTACGTCATCGTCACGAACGACGCAATGGCTTCGGCCTTCCAGCAGCTCGCGGACTGGAAGACGCAGAGCGGCGTGCCCGCCGTGGTGCGCACGATCTCATTCATCAAGCAGCAGTACCCATCCGGCGCCGACGATGCCGAGCGGGTGCGTCTCTTCATCCGCGACGCCTACTCGCGCTGGGGCACGAAGTGGGTGCTGTTGGGGGGTGACACCGACGTGATCCCCACGCGTCTCGCCTACACCGCCTACTACGGCGGCGAGCACATCGCCACGGACATGTACTTCTCGTGCCTGGACGGTAACTGGAACGCCGATGGGGACGATCTCTATGGCGAGGGTTTCGTCAGCTACCCTTCGAACCCCGGCGACTCCGTTGACCTGCTGCCCGAGGTCTACGTGGGACGCGCCCCGGCCAGCACTCTTGCCGAGGCGCAACGGCTCGTGAACAAGGCCTTGAAGTACGAGAAGCAGCCAGTGGCCGACTACATGAACAACCTGCTGTTCTTGGCCGAGGTGCTCTTCCCTCAGAACTGGCAGCCGGGGCAGGAGACCGAGTTCGACGGAGCCGAGATCATCGACTACGACGTGCTGCCGATCATGGACAGCGCGCCGGCGAACCGCTGCGTGCGGCTTTACGAGAACTACACGGACGCGCGCTGGCGCCCGGGTTCGTTGCTCGAGACCAAGCAGACGGTGATCGATTCGCTGAACCAGGGCTACTACAACGTCGCGGTGCATGTCGGGCACGGCTACCACGATGTCATGCACGTGGCGGACAACAGCCTTACGATCTCCGACGTGATGTCGCTCACGAACGGTGACCGCCTGATCAACCTGTACGCCATCAACTGCAGCTCAGCCGCGATCGACTTCCCGTGCATCGCCGAGGCGTTCATGAAGGCCCCCAACGGCGGCACGGCGACCGTCGTCGGATCGACCCGGTACGATTTCCCGGCCTTCGGTCGCCAGTACCAGAGCGAGTATTTCGAGCTCCTGTACCAGCTGAACGTCAATGCCGTCGGCGAACTGCAGGCGCGGCAGAAGCTGCCGTTTGTCGGCCTGTCGGGCAGGGACAACGCGCACCGCTGGACGCAGATGACGCTGGTGCTCCTGGGCGATCCGGAGCTGCGCATCTACACGGCCGCGCCGCGCACGTTGAGCGTCACGCACTCCGCTACGATGCCGGTGAGCGACTCGACCCTGGCCGTGAACGTGGCGGTGGGCGGCGTGCCGCTTGACAGCGCGCGGGTCACGATCCACCGGGCGAACCACGAGTTCGCGAGCGCTCTCACCGATGCGGAGGGAAATGCGACGCTGGAGGTCCGGCCTGACACCCTTGGCGTGATGACATTGACGGTGACCGGGTTCGACTGCCGGCCTTACCAGGCCTCGATCACGGTCGTGATAGGTGGGGCCCCCGCGCTGGCGCAGCGCGGGGGCCGCATCGGCGACGATGGCACGGGCGGTACCTCCGGCAACGGGAACGGGATCTGGGATGCGGGCGAGACGGTCGCTCTGTATCCCCTGCTCCGGAACAATGGCGGCGCGAGCGCGACCTCGCTGTCCGGCACGTTGCGGACGACCGACGCGCTGGTCACCATCCTGCAACCCGTCGCGAGCTTCGGCACGATCGCCGCGGGGGACAGCGCGAGCCCGTCCACGGGCCTGCTCGTGAGCATGCCCTTCACCGCGGACGATCAGCGCGAGGTCCCCTTCGAGTTGCGCCTGGCCGACGGCGAGGGGCGCGCCTTCGTGGAGCGCTTCCAGTTGACGGTGCGGGCGCCCGAGTTGCGGCACTACGCACACGGGGTGAGCGACGACAACGCGAACGGACGGCCCGACGTGGGCGAGACGGTCAGCTACTACATCAAGCTGCGGAACCTGGGCACCGGGGTCGCCCAGAGCGTCACGGCTCGCCTGCGCAACACCGACGGGTTGGCCACGGTGACCGACAGCACGGCATCGTGGGGCGACATCCAGCCCGGCCAAGAAGTCACGGGTGACGCGCTCACTTTCATCCCGACGAGCACCGCCGCCACGCTTCTGCTCGTGGTCGCGGATCAGCATGGGGAGCGGCTGCGCCAGACGGTGGACCTCCTCTACCCGGCAGCGTCGACCGGGTTGCTGGGCATCGGCTCAGCGAGCAGCATCTCGCTCACCTGGACGAAGGCCACTGCCGTGGACCTGCTGGGCTACAATGTCTACCGTGCCACTGCGTCCGGCGGGCCCTACGTGAAGGCGAACGCCGTACCCACGGACCGCACGGCCTTCTTCGTGGACGACGGGCTCGCGCCGCTGACGCGCTACTACCACAAGGTCTCGTCGGTGGACCTGTCCGGCAATGAATCGGCGCTCTCAGGCGCGGTGTCCACGAGCACGAACCCGCCGCTGCACTCCGGCTTCCCATTCCCGACCCGTGGCGGTACTCCGGCACCGGTGGCGGTGGATCACATCTACGACGGCTACCCGATGGACATCGTGGTCGGCTCCGACGTGCTCTACCTGTGGCATGCGGACGGTAGCGCGCCGGTGGACGCCGACGGCTCGAGCGCGACGCCAGGGGACTTCACGACCCAGGGCAGCTACTACGCGGCCGGCGCCACCGTCGCCGACCTCGACGGTGGCAGCAAGGAGATCATCGCACCCAGCTGGTACGACAAGCGGGTCTACGTATTCGACCTCGCGGGCCAGGACAAGGCAGGCTGGCCAGCCACGCTCGGCGACGAACTGTGGTCGGCCGTGGCGGTCGGCGATCTGCTCGGGGACGGACAGAAGGTGCTCGTGCTCGGTTCCAACGGGGCCAGCGTCTACGCCCTCCGTGCGAATGGCACCGAGTTGATGGACGGTGACGGCAATCCAGCCACCTTCGGCGTGTTCAAGATCACGGGCCAGAGCTACAACTGGGCCACGCCGGCGCTCGCGCCGCTCGATAGCGCCGGCCAGCTCGACATCATCTCCGGAGCCAGCGACGGCAAGCTCTATGCCTGGCGGCCGAATGGGACGAACGTGCCGGGCTTCCCGGTATCGTTGTGGAACTGGATTAGCGCTTCGGTGGCGGTCGGGAGTCTGGACGGCCCCGGTGGCCCCCTGAGCATCGTCGTGCCCACCGTCTCGAAGCTCTACGCCCTCAACGCCAACGGCACAACGCGCGCGGGCTTCCCAGTCACGCTGTCGCTCGGCGGCAACAGCAAGACGCCCTCGCCGGCACTGGCGGATATGGACGGTGACGGTTCCCTGGACATCGTTCAGGCCGGCACCAACGGCGGTCTCTACGTATACAAGGGCAACGGCGCCATCGCCACTACGCCCTCTCTCGTGCCGTGGAACAACGTCCGCTACAGCACGCTCACGTCCTATGCGTCGGAGAGCAGTCCGGCGGTGGCCGACATCAACGGTGACAGCCATCCGGACATCGTGATGGGCGATGAGAACGGCCAGTTGACCGCGCTCTCGGGCGCCGACGCCAGCGTCCTGCCCGGGTTCCCCATCCAGCTCTCGGCCGAGGTGAAGGGTTCTCCCGCGCTGTGCGACTGTGACGGCGATGGGAAGACCGAGATCTTGGTCGCCGGCTGGGACAAGGCCGTCTACATGTGGGACTACGACTTCCCGTTCTCGCCCGGGCAGATCCCGCCGTGGCCGCAGTTCCACCACGACGCGGCGCGTACGGGTTACGCCGGGACCCCGATTCTGCTGGGAACGGAAGAGGAGACTGCGGCGCTGCCGCGCTCGCTCGATCTGGCGCTGCCCGCGCCGAACCCGGCGCGGGGCGGAACACGGCTCTGGTACGGCGTCCCGGCCGACCGCGCGGGAGGTGCACTCGACCTGGCGATCTATGACCTCTCCGGGCGTCGCGTGCGGACCCTGCAGAGCGGCCGTGTCGAGGCGGGACGCCACTCCGTGTCCTGGGACCTGCGTGACGCGTCGGGGGCGCCTGCGGGAGCCGGTGTCTACTTCGCGCGGCTCTCGCTGGGCGCGGAGACCCGTTCGCGGAAACTCGTCGTGGTCCGATAGTTTGGAACGACCCTGAGTCGAGGCAATAGTCGGTTCTCCTGGCGGCCACCCCATCGGGGTGGCCGTCGGGCTTGGGGCGAACGTGAGAGCGGGGGCGAAGGAGAAGGCCGGGCGCTTCGATGATCTGGTCATCGAAGCGCAACTGTTCGAGCCAGGCCCGGTGGCGGCTGCCCCAGTGTTGCGTGGTCTGCCGATAGATGCAGTGGCGCTGCAACAGGAAATTGCCTGACCGGTGCCGGGTCTGCAGCAGATCCGCCCAGACGTCTTCGCGGCAGCGGCACAGGTCACGCAGGGCCTCGCCCGTCTCACTCGGCGGGTGGACCTCGGTCAGCACCCGGCCCGGAACAACTTCGTCAGCTTGCGGGCGTCCCGCCGGTTCGTCTTGATCCGCACCCCGGGCTCGACCGGGGTCAGCGACGGAGCGATGACCGTGCAGTAGATCCCGGCTCGCAGTTGCCGGTGCAGGACTTAGCCCGTCGGCCCGGCCTCGTAGCAGCGGTGCGCCTCCCCGGGGGCCTCGCGCCGGAGCTTGCGGGCCAGCCGCCGGATGGCCTAGACCGTGGTCGCCTCGGTCCACTCCACGGGCTCAGGACGCTCCGGAAGGAACGCCGCCATTTTGATCGAATCTGTGGGCGTCCATCCCCACCAGGGTGATATACTCTGCGCTCACGACCGGCTCCTCTCGTATTCGGCTCTGGCGCCGCAAGGCGTTAACCCGCGACCGAGCGTGGCGGCATTCCCGCCACCGGCGTGCCTCTCGTTTGCGAGGGCACGACCCTACGACCGCGAGCCGGTCGTTCCGTGCTGTCTAAGGGCATGCTGCGCACGGAGGCCGCCCGGGTGGTCCTGGGCGGCCTCCGTCGCGTACGCTGTGGTCGGTCACCACGGGCTGGTCGCGGACCGCGCTGCGCCGTGCTGTGCTAGAGTCCGCCCCCTCCGTTTCGATCCCGTGACACGTCACCCCCAGAGGCGCCATGCCGGACCCGAACTTGAACCAGGACCCGTTGACGCGGGAGCACCAGGACTTCATCCGGGAGATTGTCCGGCAGGATCTGGCCGCTGGTCGCTGCCGCGGCGTGGTGACCCGCTTCCCGCCGGAGCCAAACGGCTACCTCCACATCGGCCACGCCAAGTCCATCTGCCTGAACTTCGGCATCGCCCGCCAGTTCGGCGGGCGGTGCAACCTGCGTATGGACGACACCAACCCGGCCAAGGAGGACGTCGAGTACGTCGATTCCATCACGGCGGACGTGAAGTGGCTCATCACCGGCTGGGCCGACCACTGTCTGGGCCTGAAACCGGCAGGGCGGACGGCGGAGAGGCACGTCCTGGAGGGCCGCGAGGACTACTACCTCGCTCCGGTCATGCCGGCGCAGAGCCAGGGTGAGGCGCTGGAGCCGTTCTACGCCTCGGACTACTTCGAACCTCTCTACGAGTACGCGCTCGCGTTGGTCCGCAAGGGCAAGGCCTATGTCTGCGACCACTCCGCCGAGGAGGTGGACCAGATGCGCAGCGCCCCCGACCGGCCCGGGCAGATGAGCGAGTACCGTGACCGCCCGGTGGCGGAGAACCTCGACCGGTTCCGGCGCATGCGCGCCGGCGAGTTCCCGGATGGTGCCTGCACGCTGCGCGCGAAGATCGACATGCGCGCGTCGAACGTCTGGCTGCGCGACCCCGTGCTCTACCGCATCCGCCACGCCTCGCACCATCACACTGGCGACCAGTGGTGCATCTACCCGATGTACGATTTCGCTCATGGCCTGAGCGACTACATCGAAGGCATCACCCACAGCATCTGCACGCTCGAGTTCGAGGTGCATCGCCCGCTGTACGACTGGATCATCGAGGCGCTCGATCTGCCCCGGGCACGGCCGCACCAGTATGAGTTCGCGCGGCTCAACGCGACCTACACCGTGATGAGCAAGCGCAAGCTGCTGCGGCTTGTGCAGGATGGGCAGGTGCGGGGCTGGGACGACCCGCGCATGCCGACCATCTCGGGCATGCGGCGGCGCGGCTACCCGGCCGAGGCGATCCGTGCTTTCTGCGAGCGCATCGGGGTCGCGAAGCGCGAGAACATGGTCGAGCTGGGGCTGCTCGAACACTTCGTGCGCGAGGATCTCAACCGGCGTGCCCCGCGCGCCATGGCCGTGCTGCGGCCGCTGCGCATGGTGATCGAGAACTACCCCGAGGGGCAGGTCGAGGAGATGGAGGCGGTCAACAACCCGGAGGACGCCGCGATGGGCACCCGCAGGGTGCCGTTCTCGCGCGTCGTCTACATCGAGCAGGATGACTTCCGCGAGGTGCCTCCGCCGAAGTACCACCGCCTGAGCCCGGGAGTGGAGGTGCGGCTGCGCTATGCTTACCTGATCACCTGCACTGGCGTGGCGAAGGATCCCGTGACCGGCGAGGTCGTCGAGGTGCGCGCTCGCTACGATCCGGCCACGCGCGGCGGCGACACGCCCGACGGGCGCAAGGTCAAGGCCACGATCCACTGGGTGTCCGCGGCTCATGCGGTCGAGGGCGAGGTGCGGCTCTACGAGACGCTCTTCGGGGTGGAGGTCCCGGAGGCCGTGCCCGAAGGCCAGGACTTCACGCGTAGCCTCAACCCGCGGTCGCTGGAGACCTTGCAGGGCTGCAAGCTCGAGCCGTTGCTGGCCGAGGCGGTGCCGGGCGCGCCGTGCCAGTTCGAGCGGCTCGGTTACTTCTGCGCCGATTCGGAGGACTCCCGCCCCGGTGCTCCGGTCTTCAACCGCACCGTCACCCTGAAGGACGCGTGGGCGAAGATCGAGAGGAAGCAGGGCCGGTGCTAGCCGCCCGGCCCGGCCAGGCGACCGACCGCAGCCCGAGGATCCCGCCCGTGTCCGTCCGCGTCCGTTTTGCTCCGAGTCCCACGGGCTTCCTGCACGTCGGGGGGGCCCGCACCGCGCTCTACAACTACCTCTTCGCCCGCGTGCACGGCGGCGTCTTCGTGCTGCGCATCGAGGATACCGACGCCGCTCGCTCCACCGACGAATCGGTGACCGCGATCCTCGACAGCCTGCGCTGGCTCGGGCTCGCCTGGGACGAGGGACCCGGGGCCGGCGGCGAGCACGGACCCTACTTTCAGTCCGAGCGCCGCGACCACTACCACCGCCACGCCGCAGCGCTGCGCGCGGCGGGTCGGGCCTACCCCTGCTACTGCACGCCCGCGGAGTTGGAGGCCAGGCGCGAGTCGCAGGCGGCGAACAAGGAGCCGCAGCGCTACGACGGACGTTGTCGCGGCCTCGATGCGGCGGCCCGCGCACGGTTCGAGGCCGAGGGCCGCGGTGCCGTGCTGCGCTTCGCGCTCGAGTCCGCGGGGGAGATCGCCTGGCAGGACGTGGTGCGCGGCCGCGTGGCCTTCCGCAACGACGTGCTGGACGACTTCGCGCTGCTGCGGGCCGACGGCCTGCCCACCTACAACTTCGCCTGCGTGGTGGACGACCACGAGATGGAGATCAGCCACGTCATCCGCGGCGACGACCACATCTCGAACACGCCGCGGCAGATCGTGCTCTACGAAGCGCTCGGCTGGGAGCCGCCGGTCTTCGCCCACGTGTCCATGATCCTCGGCAGCGACGGCTCGCGCCTTTCGAAACGGCACGGCGCTACGTCGGTGGCGGCCTACCACGATCTGGGCTACCTGTCGGCGGGGATGGTGAATTTCCTGGCGCTGCTGGGCTGGGCCTACGACGACAGGACCGAGTTGTTCACGCTCGCCGAGCTGGAGCGGGTCTTCCGCCTGGACCGGGTGAGCCGCAACCCGGCGGTCTTCAACCTCGAGAAGCTGGAGTGGCTGAACGGCCGGCACCTGAGACGCCTGTCCGACGACGAGCGCACGGAGCTGGTCACGCGTTTCCTCGCCGGACGCGGCTGCGACCTGTCGCGGCACCCGGCCGAGTGGTGGAAGGTGCTGGTGCGCACGCTCGGCGACCGGCTCAGGACACTGGCCGACGCGGAGACCGTCGGGGCGTTCGCGCTGCGCGACGCGCTGGAGACGGAACCCGCGGCCTGGATCGAGCTGCTGGAAAAGCCGGCGGTGGGCCCGTGGCTCCAGCAATTGGCGACGGTCCTCGAGGCCGACCGCGAATACAGTCTCGAGAGCCTCGAGCGCGGAACCCGCGGCCTGGCGGCCGCGCTGGGAGTGAAGCCCGGCGAACTCATGGCCGCCACGCGCGTAGCCCTGACGGGACGCAGGACCTCCCCGGGCCTGTTCGAGGTGATGTGGCTGCTGGGCCGGGCGCGGGCGGTGGGGCGGCTGAAGGATGCCGCGGCGCGCTGGGGTACGGAGTCATCCCACGCGTGCGGCTGAGTGCGCGGAGTGAGACGCCTTGTCCGGTACGACGGCCCTGGGGTACATTCCCTGCCGCATCGAGTAGATTGCCCGGTGGTGTAACGGTAGCACGACTGGCTCTGGACCAGTTAGTCGAGGTTCGAATCCTTGCCGGGCAGCCATCTCTCCAGTAGGCGTGCCTGCGGCGTTCCTTCATGCTCGCGGTGCCCGGCGTTCCGATCGGCGATGGGTGGATCCGGCCGCCAGGGGCGCTTGACGCTCTCCCCGCCGGTGGATAGATTCCCCGCCTCATTCGTGGCGCTAT
>Ga0315276_10002422_pt1 | contig 17065 bp, 18 predicted proteins | sample YL17G05_0_MG_FD_204542 | JGI IMG/M metagenome (GOLD analysis project Ga0315276, IMG submission 204542) | Sediment microbial communities from Yellowstone Lake, YNP, Wyoming, USA - YL17G05_0 | ecosystem: Environmental > Aquatic > Freshwater > Lake > Sediment | place: USA: Wyoming | collected... | reverse complement strand
CATGACCAATACATTCACGTCATGAATTGCACGAGATGCGGCGTGATATATGGCTCAAATGGTTCTGACATCTTTCAAAGGAAATGCCCTAAATGTCAGAGAGGAGCAAAAGGCCCGAAGCTTTTAATAAGTTAAATTAAGTGCAACTGTCTAAGCTCGCCATCCGCCGAGGCGGAGAAAGTTAAACATTTTAGCAGGATGTATTATGAGAAAGAGAAGATGTCTTTTGGTTTTTGGTTTGATGGTGATTTCAGCGGTAACTGTCCTTGTAATTTCGGGATGCAACCATAATTATTCGGACGGCAAACATAACTACAAACCCAAGGAAGGATATGTGCCAGATGAAAAAACGGCAATACGAATAGCAGTGGCGGTGTGGATACCGATTTATGGTGAAAAGCAGATAGAGGAGGAAAAGCCGTATCAGGCCAAGTTAGACAAGGGCGTTTGGATAGTAGAAGGGTCACTTCCAGAGGGTATGATAGGCGGAGTGGCCATTGCTGAAATTACAAAGGATGACGGGTGTATTCTGAGAGTAAGCCACGGAAAGTAACCCCAGTGAGACGTCGCAGGGGCAACGCTGATGAAATGCCCTGATGAAGCAGCCCTGATGAGATAGCCGACGAAGCGGAGGGCAGGCGATAGGTGAAAACCCCTAAGAAATATACTAAAAGGTTCTGATAGGATAGTTGCGGCATCTCACAGGGTAAACTATCGCACTTCATCCCCGTTAGACAGTATACGGCGTGTCTAACGGGGCAAGCTGGGGCAAAATGGGACGGTGTGAAAAGGGCACGTGCCCGATTACACTTTTGATTCCCATCTTGTCCTCGTAAGCCCATCGCCACACGGCCGGCGACGGCCATACAAGGACTGCGACAGGAGTGTTAATTTGTGGGCACAAAAGTAATTTTCTATTTTCGATTTAATATTGGAAGAAAGAAACCAGGTGGGCTGGCGAGGCACGAATTAGTCGCCAGTCGCTGGTCGATAGTCTTTAGCCAGTTGAGTGCGGGTAGTTTAAATAGATCCCTCCACTTCGCTGCGCTCCGGTCGGGATGACGCTTCGCGTCAATTGCCTCGGTTTTTTCGAGCTTAGGGAAAATTGAATTTCTTCATTGTGAATTAAAAAAGAGTACCGCGGACTTACGTCCTGCGGCTCTGTAATAATGGCGGGTGGGGGATGGGGAAATAAAAAAGCTGCAAGCGGAAAGCTCACAGCCTTTAGGAACCTAAGTTTATTCGTTTTGAACCAAAAATAAAGGTTGGTTCAGGGAGGCGGAGAGCGTCCTTGAATCGGCGAATGGAACTGCGAGAATCCATTGCCTAAAAGCTGTTTTTGTTTATCGAAAAGGGGGCTCAGATTTTGCGGAACAAGCCCTCCCTTGAAGACCATCACAGCCTGCCCAACAGGAGCTACCAGAATCAGCAAGATAACGCCGAACGGACACATCCCTGCGAACATAAGTTTATCCCCAAATAACTAAAGTATTTATCGGCACAACATAATTTTTTTTCTTAAAAATTATTTTGGCAGACCTCGATTTCAGTTGTGTTAAGCTGGGCGGTTTGCATTAAAAGTCGAATATCAATACTGAAAAGTTGGTTTGGAGGTAAAAAGAGCAAAGCAGGGGCGGGAGATTATTTTTTTCTCTCAAGAAGAGCTGTAGCGAGGTTTCGCAGGATGTCGGCTTTTGGGCCAAAAGGCTTCAAGGCGGCAATGGCTTGATTGGTTGTTTTTTTTGCAAGCAGTTTTGACTTTTTCATCCCGACCACGGAAGGATAAGTTGTTTTGCCGGCCTTTGCGTCTTTGCCAGCGGTTTTGCCGAGATGTGGACTTTTGCCGCATACATCAAGAATATCATCGGCTATCTGGAAACCGAGGCCGAGCCTGAGGCCATATTCACAGAGGCGGTTATATTGACTGGTATTTGCACCGCCACAGACAGCACCCATAGCAGCGGCACATTGGAACATTTTGGCGGTTTTGTTGGTGTGAATATATTCAAGGATTTTTTTTGAGCCTTTTGTGTTTTCAGCGTGGAGGTCTGCCATTTGCCCTGCAACCATACCGGCCGGGCCGGCGGCCTGAGCGAGTTCACTGATAAGTTTTACAGCAACGGCTGCGTCCTTAATCTGTTTTGCGAGGATTTCGAACGCAAGGGTCAGCAGGGCGTCGCCAGCCAAAACAGCAGTTGCTTCGCCAAAGGCCTTATGGCAGGCAGGTCGTCCCCTGCGAAAATCATCGTTGTCCATAGCGGGCAGGTCATCATGAATGAGGGAGTAGGTATGCACCATTTCGACGGCAGCTGCTGCGATTTTGGCATTGTGATTTATTTTGCCTGCAATGAGTTCGCAGCACCAGAGAACGATTGCCGAGCGTATACGTTTTCCCGGCGCTTCGAGCGTATAACGGATTGCTTTTATAAGATTTTTGTCGATATGTTTCTGCTCAGACAGAAGGCGGCGCAGGACATTATTTACGAGCGCCGCTTTTTTTTTCAGTTGAGCGTCAAAGTCTGCGTTTAACTTTGCGGTCATATTTTTGCGTTTTCGTGTCATATTTTGTATTATACATTATCTTTACGGATTTCCAAACAAGCTATGAACAGTAATATGGTATTGATTCTTGGTGTTACCTCATCAGGCAAAGGACGGCTGGCTTTTGATTTGGCCAGCAGTCTGGGCGGCGAGATAATCAGCATTGATTCGATGAAGGTTTATCGACGGATGGACGTCGGCACAGCTAAGCCGCCCAAAGAGGCCCAGCGGTGCATAAAGTATCATCTGATTGATGTGGTTGAGCCGAGCGAGGCCTTCAGTGCGGCAGCTTTTCTGGAGTTAGCTAACGACTCAATAGAGCAGATAAAAAGGCGGGGCAAACCTATAGTAGCTGTCGGGGGGACGGCGATGTATATAAAAGCTCTGTTATATGGTCTTTTTGAAGGGCCGGGAACGGACGAGCAGATACGAAACGAACTTCGGCAATGGGCTAAAAATGACGGATTGGAAAAGCTGCACGGAGAATTGCGGAAAATTGACCCGGCAGCGGCTGAGCGTATACATCCGAACGACGCAAAGCGGATAGTCAGGGCGTTGGAAGTTTATCGGCTTACCGGCAGAGGGATATCGGAATTCCAGCGACAATGGGGAGCATCGCAAGCGCAAAACCAAAGACATAACTGGACTATAATCGGTCTGCGAAGGGAAAAGGCCGAGGAGAACAAGCGAATAAACGCACGAGTCAAAAAAATGATTGAGGCAGGACTGGTTGATGAGGTCAAGTCGTTATTGGCTGAAGATAAGCCATTAAGCCAACAGGCCAGATGCGCAATAGGTTATGCGGAGATAATCGATTATCTAAACGGCAGAACCAATCTGGAAGAGGCGGTCGAGCTGATAAAGAAAAATTCCCGGCGATTAGCGAAAGGGCAACGGACGTGGTTTAAGACATTCAGGGATGTCCGCTGGCTTGATGTTGGAACTGATGAGCTGGCGGAGAAAATTTTTGAGCGGACAAAAGCCTTACCGGGCAACACGGAGTAGCAAAAATTAAGTGATTGCCAATTGTTGTTCGGCGTGGAGGACGGCGGCGGCGTCGCTGATAACAAGTTGTTTTATCAGGCCAACAGGCACTAAGGCAATTCCGAGATTAAGTATTTTTTCCTCGACCATTGATGCGATTGTTCTTGCTGTCTGACGTCCGACATTATGATTGGTTATCAAGTCGTTAATGATTAGAGACTTGTCCCATCGAGACCTGTTTTGTAACTGCTCAGTTTTACAGAAGGCATCGATACCCGTGAACTTCTGAATGTCAACGACGACGACCTCGATTCGGGAACGTTTGAGCCTGCGTTCAAAATGATGTTCACTGAGTGCAATCGCTGCATCCTCATAATTTGTGGCGGCAAGAACTGCTTCAATCATCGAAAGAATTTCGCTGCTGGTTACAAGAGGGTGGTCAGGTCTACTGTGCAGGAAATATGTGACCGCTTCGGCAAGCTCTTCGGCGACATCCACATCCAATTGGCCGACAGCGCCAAGGGCATTATTGACGGCGGCAAGAACTTTTGTGTGCAAATAGTCCTCCGTGCCGCCATCTGCTTTTATGACTTTAAGCTGCATTTGTCATACCCTCCTTAGAACATCCCTGTTTAGTTTAACAAACGCATTTTTTACGGGAGACAGCCAGAAGTTTTTCGCTTTATCCATTAAAGAGGCTTGACTGCTTATCGTCCTGCCCTTCAGCGATAACGTGGCTTACCTCCTCAATCAGCTCATCAGCATCCTTGAAATCACGATAGACACTTGCAAAGCGTATATAAGCGACCTTGTCTACCTGTCGAAGATGTTTTATGACGCTCTCTCCTATAAAGGTTGACAAGACTTCTTTATCGGAACTGTTGAAAATATCCTCTTCAACTTTATCAGCTATCTGCTGAATCTGTTCGGCGGATACGGATCTTTTATAACAAGCTTTCTGCAAACCGACAATAACTTTTTCTCTGTCGTAAGGGACGCGTGAATTGTCTTTTTTCACGACATACAGTTTGAAACTCTCTCCGACCTTTTCATAAGTGGTAAATCGTCTTTTGCATACTAAACACTGACGTCGGCGTCTTATTACTCTGCCGGCATCACTTGAGCGTGAGTCAACAACCTTGTCACTGTCTTCTTTACAAAAAGGACACCGCATATTTTATATTGCAAGCCTTAAAATTTTGATGACTGCCACAGGAATCAATGCCAACCACCACATCTTGCTATTATGCGCATTCTAAATGCAACTTATAGTATGTCAAAGGAATTTTGGGGAAAAACAAGCCGGCTGATTAAAATGTGTGCGGCAAGAGCCTGCGTGACGGGAAGTTTTTTTGCATAGCTAACGAATGCGCATAAAAAAAGGGCCCCGTGCAGCCTATGCACAGCGGCCCCCACCTCGGAAAGAAACTTATATGGCCCCCCATAAAGTTTCACCAAAAGCCTCCGCCCACGCGAAGGCGAAAGATAGCTATCCTGCCATAATTGCTGCCTTGTTCCCCCCAGCACACGGCAGGACTATAGATGAGTCAGGCTGATCTTTTGAAAAGATAGGCGACCAATGAGTATTAGAAGAGACGACCCCCCGGTCTGACCTGCTTTATTAGCCCAACCTCTAATATATAATATAATACAAAAATCCCTAAGAGGCAAATCGAACAAGATTTATTCTCTTTGTTTTTGAAAGGCCCGATAAGGATACCGTCTGGAAGGCGTGAATGACATCCACAGGCATACAAAACTGCTGATGCTAATTTAATCTTTTGCTTTTGCGAACCAGTCAGGGTCTTGCGCAAGTTTTTCTCTGGCTTCCTGCGTCATCATTTCAAATGCCGGATGGGTGCTTTCCCAGGAGCGCTCAGTGAAGGAGCTTTTGCGCATTTTTTTAACCTCTTTTTCAGCATCATTGAGATAGCTGCCGTAAATGTGCAGTGAATCACTTATGTCAACGTATCTGCCTACGGTTACGGTCTTATTGATTTTCCGTGATATTTGGTCGGCTATTATTTTTTGCAGGTCGGTCAGCGCATAGACGTTCATAAACCAGGCTTTGTAAAGGTCTCTGCTTCGCCAGTGGGTGTTCATATTGAGGGACAGTTCGCCGGTTTTTTTTTCGACCAATCTGCACCATATTCTTTGAAGGCAGGGCGGGTCATCGGTTTGCGGGTCGGCCGTCGGCATCCAGGTTATAGCCTGTGCACGGCGGGTGTGGCTGATTTTTGAGAGCAGGTCAACGATGTATTGAATTTGATTTACTTTTTTGAGTGGTTTTGGTGAAGCGGCGTCGCGGATATTTTCTACGGGGCAATACGCAAACAGTCGTTCGTGGTAAGTGTAGGTCCATTTGCCGGCGGAGGGGTCAATCCAGTGGTCGTGAATGCCGTTAATCACTTCCTGCCGATAGGCCTCGAGTTCTGCCGGCCCACCGGGGAAATTTTTGTGAATGCGCGGCTCGGCAAAGGGATTGGCGACAGCAACTATGACCGTTGCATCTTTGCTTGGAGGGTCATCAGGTTTATCGTATTGGGTTTTGATTTCGAGGCCATTATCCCAAACGGCCAAGACGGCTTTTTCCCAGGCCTCCGGCAGACAGCCAGCGGTTACAGAGATTACCGGTATATCAGCAGGCGAAACAGACATTCGTATCTCCTAATATTAATAGTGGCGATACATTATATCCGGCATTTGAGTTTGGTCTACAGGCTACTATGTTTTATAACCGTTTTTTGGACAGCAACCATATTTTTCGTATATTTTGCGGTTTTTATGGGGTCGTCCCATAAAAGGATAAAGTTTTCTGCAAATTTTTGCCGAATAACATAGATAGACACGCCATTTTCAATACTGAAAAGACGTTTTAAGGACAAAAAGGAGTTTTTTATAAGCCGTTAACGGTTGGAGAAGGACTATGAGAATCATAGCAGTCGTAAATCAAAAAGGCGGTTGTGGTAAAACGACCGTATCAATAAATCTGGCAAGCGCTTTAGCGGAGCTTGGTAAAAAAACTCTCGTGGTCGATATGGACCCGCAGTCACATTGCGCTGTGGGCCTTGCCGTTCCCGAGGAACAAATCGAACAGAGCATTTATGATGTGCTGATAGGCAAGAGCAGAAATGAACCGGTAAGATTGAAAGAAATACTGTGGGAGATAAGCGATAAACTGGAACTGGCGCCTGCCAGCATCGACATGTCTGCCTTTGAGCAGCAGACTATCGGAATTGCGGAGCGTGAATGCTGCCTGAGAAATGTTCTTGGTGAAATGGAAGACGAGTTCGAATATACGATAATTGACTGCCCGCCATCCGTCAGCCTTTTGACTTTCAACGCATTGAGAGCGGCGAGCGACGTTATTGTCCCCGTTGAGACCGGCTATTTTGCGCTGCACGGTTTGAGCAAGCAGCTCGAGACCCTGAATATTCTTTGTGAACAATGCAACCACAAAGTGAACGTCAAAATTCTGGCGAGCATGTATGACATACGCACAAGGATGGCCAGAGAGATTCTGGCGGAGCTGCGGGCCCATTTTGCAGACAAGATGTTCACGACGACGATTAATTTTAACACGAAAATCAAAGAAGCGGCCAGTTTTGGCCAGCCCATAAGCGAATACGACCCTGCGAGCAAAGGGAGAGTGGATTTCCGGGCACTGGCAGAGGAAGTGATAGCTTCGGAATCAAAACAACAGCGTCGCGAACTTGTGAATTCTCTGTCTGAGCAGTTAAAATCCATAAGCGTCAGTGCCGATGAGCTGCTGCGAGCAACGAAACCTGCTGCCCGGGCTACACGGCCTGTAAAGGCCAAGAGTTCGGAAGCTGCCGACATAGACACCAAGCTATCTGATTATTATGGCGTTAGCCAGATAAACGATTCAATTGTTTTTGTAACGTTGTATCCTCGTGCGGACAGCGTTTGTGTGGCGGGTGATTTTAATAACTGGCAACCGGAAAAAACATCTATGAAAAAGGTGGGCAGCAGCGGCATATGGCAGACAAAACTGAATCTGCCGAGCGGGAGGTATTGCTATCGTCTTGTTGTAGACGGCCAGTGGCAGCAGGACCCGTATAATAAGCAGGTGGAGATGAACCCCTTCGGCGATTTTAATTCGGTTGTCGAGGTGAAATAAATTTTTATTTTCTGTTATCATATCACCGAATTATAGTCCTCTTTTAAGGATGAGAATGGGCGTTCCCGGCAAAAAACAAGGTGTTGTTGCAGTTCTTATGTTTATAGCGGGGGTCTTGAGCAATTCAATTTCTTTCGGAGCGATAAGCGTTTATGACGGCGATTTCGATGTGTCTATTTCCGACAAAGGATGGATGGCTGATGCGGCAATTGATGTTAAGGACCATCAGAGCGTATTTGGGGGTAAGGTGTTTTTTACGGGCAGATTCAGGCCGATAGAGCCATACAGACTTTTGCAGTTTGACGGTCAGGATACCTATAGATGCCATCGGTTTCAGATTTACGAGGCATTTTATACGGATGGGGAAACACCTGACGGTTTTGAGGTGATGATAACGAACCCTGAACCTGCCACGGCACTATTACTGGCTGTTGGTGTATGCCTGATGCTCTTTCAGGGCCGTCGCCAAGGTCATTAGCCTTTCCGGACAGCGATATCTTTTTCTATAACCTTTTTTCCCTGTGTTTTTTTGAAAGCAGATAATTTTTTTGCGAGCATTTTGTCTGAGAGAGCCAAAATCTGGACGGCAAGGATGGCGGCGTTTTTTGCGCCGGTTTTTCCGACGGCAACCGTTGCGACCGGCACACCCGGCGGCATCTGGAGGGTGCTTAAGAGGGCGTCAACGCCTTCGAGTCCGCTGTTTGAAATCAGCGGGACACCAATAACCGGCAAAGAGGTTCTTGCGGCAATAGCGCCAGCGAGATGTGCGGCCATACCTGCTGCGGCGATGATTACTTTTATACCTTTTTTAGCTGCGGTATGGGCGAAGGCGGCGGCAATCTGCGGTGAGCGGTGAGCTGAAATTATCCGCACGGCTGGCTCAAGGCCAAATTCACAAAGGGTGTCGATGCAGTTCTGCATCACAGCCATATCGCTGTCAGAACCCATCACTACGGCTACGGGAGTTTTTTTAGTTGCCATATTGTTTTTTCTTTCCGTAGAATTACAATATATTTTTGTTGAACTATATAGTAGAATGATAATAGGCTGAAGTCATAATTGCAAATAAAAGGCGGGGAAAAATGCAGACGCGAAAGCCAATAGTTGCAGGTCAGTTTTATGCCGGTCAACACGATGCCTGCGTTGATGAAATCAATGAGTGCCTTGGTGAGGCGGCTGTAGCTGAATCTTTGCCTGAAGTGCTGGTGGGGGGAATTGTTCCGCATGCAGGCTGGATGTTCAGCGGCAGCCTTGCTGCGATGGTTTTTTCAGCCATAAAGCAGCAGCACGCCAAGGTCAACACATTTATAATATTCGGGGCCGCTCACAGCTATTTTGGCCAGATGTCGGCTTTATACGATAAGGGGGTCTGGGTGACGCCGCTCGGCGAAATTGCAGTTGACGAAGAACTGGCAGAGCGTCTGTTGAGCAGCGGAGCGGCGGTGAGTAATCCTGCTGCACACAAATCTGAGCATAGCATCGAGGTTCAAGTGCCGTTTATACAGCATCTTTTTCCCGGCGCAAAGATACTACCTGTAATCGTTCCTCCGATACCACAGGCGATAAAGCTCGGCGAAACAATCGGCGACATTATCGGCGTTCAGAAGGACAAGAAATTTATTTGTATCGGCTCAACAGATTTGACGCATTACGGCCCGCGTTACGGTTTTACGCCTGTAGGGATGGGTGAGGAGGCCTTTAAGTGGGCCAGCGAGGTCAATGACAGGCAGTTTATTGATTTGGCGTTGAGGCTTGAGGCGCAGCAGATGCTTGCGAATGCCGCGGAGAATGGCAATGCCTGCGGGTCCGGCGCCGCAGCGGCAGCGGCAGCGGCCGCAAAAAGGCTCGGCAAGACAAAGGGAATTTTGCTTGCGCATACCAACAGCAATGAAGCGATGATGAGCAAAATGGGGTCGTCGGGCCAGGACAGCGTCGGCTATGCCGCGATAGTTTTCTAATTGCAATATGAAATATGCCGTATAAGGAAAGCCAACGGTCGGATTCGAACCGACAACCTCCGGTTTACAAAACCGGAGCTCTACCATTGAGCTACGTTGGCGAAACGGGCCTGCGAGCAAAAACTGCATTGATTATCGACTGCATTTTGCATTTTCATTAGAGCGATACTTAATTATAACGGCGAGTTTTAGCGTTATCAAGAAGGGACGGGAAAATAAAAGAACGGGAACCTGGAAGGAAACGAATGTGATGGGAGAGCAGGAATCAATAGAGGAAATTTTGGAGCTTGCGATAGCCAGGGAAGCGGAAGCATATAAGCTTTATATGGACTTGTCGAAGCGGACTGCTACCCCAATGACTCGCAAGATGTTTGAGGATTTGGCACAGGAGGAACTGGAGCACAAGGCTAAACTTGAACTGGAAGTGCTGAAAAGGGGCAAAGTCCTGCTGCCGTCCAAGTTTAATTTGTCTGACTATAGGACAAGTGATGGACCGAAAGTGGATATGGACTACAGAGACATACTTGTCGGAGCGATACAAAAGGAAAAGATTTCATTCAGGTTATATGTTGATTTGGCGGCAGCTGTTGAAGACGGGGAAAGCCACGAGGTGCTTCTTTCGCTGGCAGAAGAGGAGGCCAAACACAAGCTGCGTTTTGAGATTGAATATGATAACCTGACAGCCGGCGGGAAGCAGGAATCCTTCTGAGGTGAAAAGAACAAGTTTTTTTGGTGCACTTTAATTACAACGCCACAATTCATACCTTTCGTTCAATCAAATTTGCAGGTAAGCTAAAAGTAAATTTCCAAGAAATAAAGAATCTTTTTACTTCTTTTGCCATAAGTTTTTAGGGAATATCAGAAGATTAAGGGGGGAGGAATTTTCGCATCAATTGTGCAGGTTGACTTAATTATGGAATTAAAGATTAACAATAAGAATCAGGAATCGGAAAATGGGATTTGACCTTCATATTTTCAAGGACCAGCAATTCGATGCGGATTATCTTGAATGGCTTGTAGATGAGCGTTCTATTGAGGTTCAGGAGCGATTTACCAAGCTGTGGGAATATTATACGAACCGGATATATGGAGTTACCGGTGGAGGTTTTTCAGAAAGAAGCATCAGCGAACTTGGACGATGTTATCTGCAGGCTCAAGAGTTCGGTCTGCCTGCGAGAATAACCGGTTTTGTGCATTCAGCGCAAACAGGGATTTTCGGCGGAAGGGCAGTCAAAGATATTCAGCGAAAAGAAGTGGTGATAGAAAATGACATTGCGTGGCGTGTAAATGCAGCGGCAGATTTTCTGTTCGGCAAACCGATAAGCTTTGTTTCGAGGTCGCCGGAGGGCCGGAGACGTGCAGAGATAGAGTCCATATTAAAGGCATTGTTTTCGGCCAACGGCGACATCGGATTTTTCCAGGATATGGCGGTGCTCGGAGGTGTTTACGGTTTTGTAGATTGTCTAATCAGGCCGGGCGACGAGATTACAGAAAAATACATTTCTACTTCCTCCTCTTCCACTCAAACCCTCCCACTCGAAGAAGTGCTGCAATTGGCACGAACGATAGGCCTGGAACTGGTTGAAGCACCGAGAGCATTGCCTATCCTTGAAGAAGATGACTACAAGAAAATCAGATATTACGTTCAGCATTTTTACCAGAAGAAAAATGCGCTGAGCGAAAGAAGTTTCTTTCTGTCAAGACTGTTGTTGCGGAACAAAAACAGCGGCAGTAATCGCCGGACGGTTGCGGTAACGGAGATTATTTCTGCTACAGCGTGGCAAAGATATGAGGACAAGGATCTTGTAGCGGAAGGCGAACTGCCGTGGGGATTTCTGCCGGTGGTCCACATTCAGAATATCGCCCAGCCTTATTATTATGAAGGGATGAGCGACGTTGAGCCGCTGGTGCCGTTGCAGGACGAGTTGAATACCAGACTAAGCGACAGGGCGAACAGGATTACGTTTCAATCCTTCAAGATGTATCTTGGGAAGGGGATAGAGGGTTTTGAGGACAAGCCTGTATCGCCTGGACGGATGTGGTACACGGACAATCCTGAAGCGGCGATTGAGGAGTTCGGAGGGGATGCGGCCACACCAAGCGAGGATAAGCACATTGCTGAAATTAGAGAGGCAATGGATAAAGCCAGCGGAGTGACACCACTCGTAGCGGGGGTTTTGAAGAGCAAACTCGGTAATCTGACGAGTGCGGTGGCTCTCAGGCTGACGCTTATGGGGACGTTGTCAAAGACCGAACGGAAGAGATTTACCTACGGCGAAGGGGTGAAGAAGATATGCAGGATGGCTCTGGAAATACTCGACAGGGCCGGTATTTACAAGACCAGCTTATCAGACAGAGAAGTGGAGATTGTTTTCCCCAGCCCGCTGCCTGAGAACATGCTGGAAAAGCTAAAAGAAGCACAGATTAAAAAAGAGTTAGGTGTGCCGACTGAGCAGGTGCTCAGAGAGCTGGGTTACGAGACGGTATCACAGGAGAGGAATTTGGAATGAGTCAGATTGACACAGAGGAAAATTTTTTGCCAGAGGACACAGCGGGACAAATCAGCAGCGACGGTTTAAAACTTGTCCCGGTAGCCGAATCAATCCGGTATCGTAAGAGGGCGCAGAGCGCCGAGAGACAGAATGAAGTTCTGGCTGAACAATTGAAGGAAGCAAGGTCTGATGCGGCGAAGACGGCTGAACAACTTGAGAGAATTCGGGCGGAGCAGGAGCTAATGAAGAAATTGGCGGCGGAAGGGACCACGGATTTAGAGGCAGCAACACTGATTGTCAAGGCCAGGATGAATAGTAAAAGTGATGCGGATTTGGACGGCGTAATTGAACAGTTGAAAAAAGAGAAGCAATATCTGTTCAGCAGAGACAATGAGAAGGTTGTGGCTGCCGGGAAAACGGCAGGAGCCAGGGATGAAGCAGAAGGCAATCGAATGTCGCTCGAGAGGGCGGCCAAAAGGGCGGCAACGACAGGGAACAGGACAGATTTGCGTGAGTATTTGAGACAGCGAAGAAGTTTTGTTTGATTATTTTTTGGAGAGAAAAGCCGACTAAAATCGGTTTATAACCAGAAGGAGAGAAATAAATGTCTTTTACAGGAAAAGCAACTTATTCAGCGGGAACGACTTTGCCGGAACTGGCTGAAGATGTATCAGATTTAGTGGGGATAGTGTCGCCTTACGAGACACCTTTTTTGGATGCCCTCGGAGACCCGATGAGAGAAGCTAACAGCACGCATCACGAGTGGCTCGAAGATGAATTGTTACCCAATAAGGACGCTATTAACGACAGCACTTACACCGACGCGGATGTAGATACTACGTTTGTGGTTGACCACGGCAGCAGATTTCGTGCAGGCGACCAGATTCAGGTAGAAGGGTCTGAGGAATTGATGCTGGTTACCGGAGTTGACAACAACACGCTGACGGTAGTTCGAGGTTATGCAGGCACTACGGCAGAAAACCTGGCTGACAACCAAGCGATAAACATTCTTGGAAATGCAGCTCTTGAGGGTGACGATAAACCCGGGACGAGATTTACCAATCGTGCGAGGTGCGGAAATTACACCCAGATATTTACCTCTGCGATAGAAGTGAGCGGCACTGATATGGCTACGAGTAAACTGGGACTGGCTGACGAGATGGATTATCAAAAGCAGGAAAGGCTGAGGGAACTACTTCGAGACCTTGAAAATACCGTTGTTAACGGCGGCAAACCGACAAGTAATCCTGAAGGCAGCAGCTCGGCGCGGAGAACAATGAAGGGTATCATACAACACCTTCAGACAAACGTATTTCATATTGGGGACAGCGGATTTCCGGTGGGTAACGATCTCAATGAGGACAAGATAAATTACGTGCTGCGCAAGATATGGGAATGCAGCAGCGGCAATGTAGACCTGATTGTTGTCGGAGGTTTCCAGAAGCGGATGATAAACAACTTTTCTGCGGAGAGCCGAAGTTATGCTGCTAATGATACTACCTTCACAAATATGGTCAGTATCTACGAGAGCGATTTTGGCGTATGCAGAATTGTTACTACACGATGGCTGCCACAGGATACGGTAATGCTGCTGGATTCATCGAGGATTAGCGTGATGCCGTTAGCGGGAAGAAGTTTTCACTTCAAACCGTTGTCAAGCAGCGGTGATTATGAATGCGGAGAGATGATAGGCGAATACACAGTAGAGTTCAGGAACGAGATGGCACACGGGATTATTCGGGGCCTAAGCACCAGTTAATAATTAGGCTGTGGGGAATCAGGGCGAGAGCGTCCAAGGAAATAATGTTTCGTTGGGCGCTCAAAGCCTGACTATTTGACGAAATGGGGATGGAAGCGATGGTTAGTTTTTCAAGCGATGCGGACATAATAAAATACGAGCCGATATTATTCGGCGAACTACATTTGCCGTGGCAGGTATTAGCTAAAGGCAGTAACGGCGAACTTGACGGCACGACTTTTACGGCGAGCGAGGCTGATTTTGTAAGTGCAGCGGCGGAGGCTGGCGGCGTCATATATCTGCAGACATCGGACAGCCTACTGGACGGGGCATACGAGATTGTTTCAGTAGACTCGGCGACACAGCTTACGATTTCTGTGGTTCGAGCAGGCAGTGATGATACGGCAGTAGCGCCGCCGTCTGCAATAGATATATCCTACCGTATCAGCACACTCAGACCTCAGACCAATGAAGTTGGATTCAGACTAACAGAGTATTTTGGAATCAAGCCAGGCAATCCTGACAGCAAATTTGATACAGCCGATATTCTGGACAGCAGTGTTTTGAGACCGGCGTCGGTTTTTGCGGTCATATCGAGCGTCTATGCGATGCTGGCGAGCAATACCGAGAATGAAAATTTCTGGAAGAAGAGTCTGTATTATCAAAAGCTGTTCGAGAAGGCGAGGGAACGATGCCGGTTGAGTATAGATGTTGATTCTGACGGCGTTACTGATATTACTCTGGTCGGGTCGTCTATGAAACTGCTACGAAGTTAATCCGCCGCAGGCGGATAAATTTGCGAGGAAGGGGCTGATGAGAGCTGCTCTGGATGGAGAAAATTTGTTTGAAGGGCCGGAACTGAAGATTGAGCAGGGGAGCATTGACAGGAAACGGATTGAGAAAACAATTGCGGGACTGGATGGGGTTCTCAGTATGGATTTGGGTTGCCGCGGCAGGAAAATAATGCAGGCCGGTATACTGCGTGCGGAAAGCCGGGTTCAGGCAGAAAGACTAATTGGGACAATATCGGCATATATAGACGGAGATACCCATACGCTGGTTACCAGCAGCGGCAGGGAGTTCAGTAATCTTAGAATGGATATTTTCAATGTTAGTAAAGAAAGGTCGAGCGGCAGCGGAGTCTGCTGTGATTACGAAATCGTTTACACGCAGTTGGTAGCTTAGTGATATGGCACTTATAAGCAGCGGAATAGACAGAATAAGGGTATTTGAATTGCCTGGTGGTTTTTGGAAGAACGGCAAGGCAGTTGCTGTTCCACGGGTGGCGTCAGTTGAATGGAGGTCTTGCTGGGCTGACAAGTTTTATCAGGTTTATATCAACGGCCAATATGCAGGAGTAACCTTAGATACCGAGCAGCGACAAATGGTTGTTCAAATACCATTCTGCGATACGGTGGTCCAGATAGAAATTTTCGCAGTTGAGCCTGCCGAGGGGCATACTGATTTTAGCAGTGAAGTTGATGAGGGAGGTGGTCGGGGCGGGAGAGTGGAAATAAGTTTTCTGCGGGGTCAAAATTTACCGGTCGGCTCTGCCGCACAAGTTTATTTTAACGGAGGCAGCGGTGAAATTGACTATGGCAACCCTATTAACCATTCGCCGGTAAGAATTTGGCCGGCCCGACAGGACAAAAGCGGATTAGGAATGAGCAGGTTTGGTCTTGGCGATTTTGGTTATGATTCGGCGGCAGCGGTCGGCTTCGGAAAAGGGAATTTTGGGCGGGGACAATTTGGTCTTGATGCCGACACAATCAAGTGGGTGAGCCGGTTCCTTGAAAAAGGTGTATATAAATTTGCAGTTAAAGTCGCAGATGAAGCCGGCAACGAAAGCATCGGCGACGAAACCGGCGAGGTTATGGTATCACCGGCACCAAGACCTGCTGTGGATGTCGACGTATTTTCGTTTAACAAGCAAACAAACGAACTGGTTCTGAGTGTTTTATAGGAAAATAGTGAGGAGAGCATTATGGCTGAGGTATATCCATCGGATAATACTTTGCTGAATATTCAATCTGACAGCGAAACCGGCGTTGAGTACATACCGACGGGGCAGGCACCTTATTATTTGCAATTCAGGAGACTGCTTTATCGGTTTCTGCTTGCTGCGAAGCGGGGAAACGATATGCGGGTTTACGATGAAGGGGGGCTTAGTATCGGCGTAAAAAGCGGGAAATTCTGGATGGGGACACAATTGGTCAGCTATGGAGGCTCTACGGGTAATGCGATGGCCGATAATAAGCCGAATATCTATGTTTATTTGAATTCGGCAGGCAATCTCGTTACCGGCGAATATAACAGTTTTCCTGATATGGCGACCACACCTCATATTCGGCTGGCAATAGTAACCACATCTAACGGGGATATTGATTCGATAACTGATGCCAGGTCCGGCCATAATTTTATGCTGCCATACGAAGCAGGCGGTATTAAAAAGACAATAGAGGCGCATACGAGCAATGATACAGTGACAATTACGGAATCGGGGAGCGTTCATAGTAACCTTGGAGCTGCGGGGACAGTTACACTCACTCTGCCTGCATCGGCATCAGCCGGCGCGGTATTTACTTTTGCTGTTCAGACGGCACAGGAATTAAGAATCGAACCTGGGACAGCGACTATAAGAGACAACAGCGGCCAGACTGCGGGCAAATATAAATCTGCAAATGCCGTCGGAGCCTGTATAACTTTTATAACCGATTCAAACGGCGACTGGGCGACCATAGCGAAAAACGGGACGTGGACAGAGGAAGGGTAAAATCTAATGGGTTGGGCCACATTCGATACGGTTACAAGTGATATCTGGGATAATCCGTCTAACGCCAGTGATGGTTCTACGGACACTTATGCTTTCGGAGACGGAGCGGTTGGCTGGATTACATTTAATTTGACTGCTCCGAAGTGTGCAACAAAATGTCGGATGTGGTTAGAGGCAGAAAACAGCGTCAATGCTGTTGTTGAGGCATACTATGGCGGAGATTGGCACGAGGTTTACAATCAGGCGGATGCGACAAAAGGAGCCTGGATTGAATTTGATATAAATCAGACCGTAAGCGGGGTGCGCTACAAGGATGAAAATGGCTTCTCCGGCTGGACACGTATCAATGAAATGCAATATCAGTTTGTAGAAGCGGCGGTTAGACAATTGGTTGGAGGTTCGCCGGCAAAAGGTTCTTTAGCGGGAGGTGCATTAGCA
>Ga0315276_10002421_pt1 | contig 17065 bp, 18 predicted proteins | sample YL17G05_0_MG_FD_204542 | JGI IMG/M metagenome (GOLD analysis project Ga0315276, IMG submission 204542) | Sediment microbial communities from Yellowstone Lake, YNP, Wyoming, USA - YL17G05_0 | ecosystem: Environmental > Aquatic > Freshwater > Lake > Sediment | place: USA: Wyoming | collected... | reverse complement strand
AGGGAACGACGTCGTCCGGCGAGGTGCGGGTGCTGAAAGACCTCGATAGCGGCCTCGACGGGCGCAACGTCATCATTGTCGAGGACATCGTCGACACCGGGCTCACCCTGCAGTATCTGCAGGAGATTCTGCACGCGCGCGGGCCGAAGTCCCTCAAGACCGCGTGCCTGCTGAGCAAGCCCTCGAGGCGGGCGGTGGAGGTGAAAGTCGACTACATCGGCTTCACCATCGAGGACCGGTTCGTCGTCGGCTACGGCCTCGACTACGCCGAACAGTACCGGAACCTGCCCTATCTGGCGATGCTCGACTGAGGGACCGCGGCGGCCTCGACGGCTGCCCGCACCTTCTTCGCCATGGACCTGGCCTGGGCCAGCACGGCCGGGGCATCGAGCGTCAGCACCCGCCTGTCCCGCATCAGGATGCACCCGTTCACAATCGTGGTGCGGACGTCATCGCCCCGGGTGACGTACACCAGGTGCGAGATGGGGTTGTACATCGGCGTCTGGCGCGCCGACTGCATCGACACCACGATCAGGTCGGCCAGCTTGCCGGGCTCGAGCGAGCCGATGCGATCGGCCATCCCGAGGGCTTTCGCTCCGCCCAGCGTCGCCATCTCGAGCACCGACTGGGCCGACGCGACCGTCGGATCCTTCTCCACCAGTTTGTGCAGGAACGCGGTCTGACGCATCGCCTCGAACATGTCGAGGTCGTTGTTGCTGGCCGCGCCATCCGTGCCGAGGCCCACCGCGATGCCGGCCTTCAGGCACTTCGTGATGGGGGCGGCGCCGCTCGCGAGCTTCATGTTGCTTTCCGGGTTGTGCGAGAGGCCGACGCCGTGTTTCTGGAGAATGGCGATGTCCGCGTCGGTGATGTGCACGCCGTGAGCGGCGACGGCGGGCGTATCCCAGAAGCCCAGCGAGTCGAAATACGCCGCCGGCGTCAGGCCGTGTGCGGCCAGCGACTGCGTCACCTCGTCTTCGGTCTCGGCCAGGTGCGTCAGCAGCGGCACGCCGAAGGTGCGGGCGAGGTCGCGCGTGGCCTTCAGCGTGTCCGCGTCGACGGTGTACATCGAGTGCGCCGCGACCGTGGCGACGATGAGCGGGTCGTGCTTGAAGGCGTTCATGAACGCTGCAGCTCGCGCCAGCGCCTCGGCGGGGGTCTTCGCGTCGGCCACGGGGAAGCCAATCACCGTCTGTCCCAGCACGCCGCGCATCCCGGCCTGCTTCGTCGCCCGGGCGACTTCCTCCTCGAAGTAGTACATGTCCGTGTGGAGAGTCGTACCCGACTGGATCATCTCGAGGGCCGCCAGACTCGTCCCCACGCGCACGAGCTCCGGCGACACCGTTTTCGCTTCTGCCGGGAAGATGTACTTCTGGAGCCAGTCCATCAACGCCAGGTCGTCCGCCAGGCCCCGGTACATCACCATCGCGGCGTGGCCGTGGGTGTTGATCAGCCCGGGCATGATCACCGCGCCGTTTGCGCGAATGACATCGGCGGCCGAGTAGCGGCGCGCGATGGCCTCCGGCGTGTCCACGGCCACGATCGTCGTGCCGTCGATGGCCACCGCCCCGGGGGAGAGGATGCGGCGCTGGCCATCCATCGTGACGACGGTGCCGCCCGTCACCACCAATGTGGCGCGCCTGGCCGCGGGGGGAGCCGCCGCGAGCGTGGCCACGGCGAGCACGACGCCGACGAGGCGGACGGCTGCGCGCGCCCATGAATAACGTGCCGAGCGGTGCTTGAACATACCCGGGATTCTATCCCAGGAGCCCGTCCGAGCATTCAGCGACGGGCTCCTAAACGCCGCGCGTCGCGCGGCTACGACGAGGAAGCAGGCCGGCGTTCGCACGGCGCTGACCGGCCGACGATCAATGAGTGGCGGACGCGACGGCGCGGCTCCGGCGGCCGGCCGTCTGGTGGCACCGTTCCCGCCGGTTCGTGTATAGTTTGCGCGTGGCCGTGCATATCATTCGACACCCGCTGGTTCAGGACATCCTTTTGTCGCTGCGCGACACGTCCACCGAGCCGGATAGTTTCCGCCGGATGGCTGTCCGCATCAGCGTGCTGCTTGCCACCGAAGCGCTCCGGGCACTGCCAGTGAAGCCGGCGACGGTGATGACACCGCTCGGCGAAGCGTCCGGGCAGCGCGTGGCGACGGATGTGGTCGTGGTGCCCGTGCTGCGCGCCGGGCTCGGCATGCTGGATGCCGTGCTCGAGTTGGTGCCTGGCGCGCGCGTTGGTCACATCGGGTTGCAGCGGGACGAAATGACGGCCGTGGCCTCGCGCTACTACGCGAAGTTGCCGCCCGGGCTGGCTGAGAGCCACGTGCTGATGATCGATCCGATGCTCGCCACGGGCGGCAGCGCCGTCGAGGCGCTCGACCTGCTGAAAGAGGCCGGCGCGCGTCGGATCCAGATCCTGTGCATCGTCGCGGCGCCCGAGGGTATCGCGCACGTCGAGCATCACCATCCCGATGTGGACATCTACACGCCGGTCATTGACGAGGGATTGAACGCCCGGAAGTTCATCGTACCCGGGCTCGGGGATTTCGGCGATCGTCTCTACGGCACGCTCTAGGGCCTCGACCATGGACCACGACCGATTGACGCCAGAGGGGGGGCCCGACGGCAAGGAGCGGCGGCGCCGCGTTCCCCATGCCGACGAGTGGGCGACCGCCATCACGCGCATCGCGCCAGACGAGATCGAGATTCGCGGCTATCCCGTCGACGAACTGATGGGGCGGCTGACCTTCTGCGAAGCCGTGTACCTGCTCCTGCGCGGGGAACTGCCGACGCCCGCGATCGGGAAACTCTTCGGCGCCGTGCTGGTGTCCTCAATCGATCACGGCGTGACGCCGCCGTCCACGCTGGCCGCCCGGAACGTGGTGACGTCGGGGGCGCCGCTGCGTGATGCGGTGGCGGGTGGTATCCTCGCGTTCGGCACGTACCACGGCGGCGACATCGAGAACTGCATGAAGTGTCTCCAGGACGGGCTGGCCATCCACCGGGCCGGCGTCTCGTACGAGGACACCGCCCGGCAGCTTCTCGAGAAGTGGAAGGGCCAGGGGCCGAATCCGCCAGGTTTCGGCCATCGCATCCACACGCGCGATCCCCGCGCCGGCCGGCTCCTGCAGTTGGCGCACGAACTCGATCTCTATGGCGAACACTGCCGCCTCCTGCGCGTGGTCGAGCGCGTCATCAACGCCATGCCCGAACGGGCGCAGCATCCGCTGCCGCTCAACATCGACGGAGCGATCGCGGCCGTGTGCGGCGACCTCGGCTTCGACCCCGACATCGGCAACGGTTTGTTCATCATCGCCCGCGTTCCGGGTCTCCTGGCGCACGCCGTCGAGGAGGGGAAGCGGCATCAGGCTCTGCGCCGAATTGATCCAAAGGACGCACACTACGACGGGCCCGCGCGTCGGAGGCTGCCCGAGACGCGGAAGTAGCGCGGGGCGGCCTCCCCGTCGCGCGCACGGTTGCCCGAACGGGCTGGATTTCGGTAAACTGATGATCTTGCACGTCCTGAGTGGGCGCTTGGCTCAGCGGTAGAGCACCGCCTTCACACGGCGGGGGTCAGTGGTTCGAATCCACTAGCGCCCACCACTCAAACGCAATAGATATAAGGGTTTTCAGCAATGGCCAGCCGAAGGCCCGTACGGGTTGATCCGTCGGGATACAACGGGGATACATGAAAACGGCCCCGTACGCGACGAGGGACACCCGCGAGATCCTCGCGTAGCGTCCCCGTTCCAGCCGTCGAATGAGCCGGGCATCCAGACCGAGCGCGTCCATCGTCATGGCTGTCACGGCCACGGCCCTGACAGTTGGCACGTATCGGTATTCGCCGCGTCACCCCACAAGCTGGGCGTCGATCCACTCTCTCAGGTCAGACACGCTATACCTAATTGTCGTCGCGCCGATTCTCACGTAGCGCGGCCCCTGACCTTTCCGCCGCGCCTTGCGCAGGAACGCCCTGCTCATGCCGATGCACCGAGCCGCATCCTGCTCACTGACGAGTTCCGACTGGGCTTGATCAAGCCCACCGACGCGGTGGAGACCTACACGAACGCTTCCGGACTTCTTTATCTTGGAGGCGGCAACTGGCAGTTCAACTGGAAGACGCCCAAGGCTTATGCAGGGCAGTGCCGCATAATGACCCTAATGCTCTCCGACGGCAGCACACAACCGGCCGAATTCCAGTTCAAGTAGTTCAGGATCGCAACTCTCGGAGGGCCACCATCGCGGTGGCCCTCCTCATGTACTCCGCTGTCCAGTTGTCAGGGCGCGTCGGATCAGTCAGTGACTCGTGACGAGCAGGTGCGGCCCGGGGCCGAAGGCGGTACGCATACTTTCCCGGGAAGTTTTCACGATGGGCCGCGCCTTGATTACCGTCGCCGGGTCAAACGTTTAGCAGATTGCCAAGCGCCCCGGACCGTCTGTCGCCGGGATCAATCCTGTGGCGTGTCCGACCGCAACACCCCGATAAAGAACGTCATGTTCTCTCGGATCTCGTCCCGGTGTTTGGCAAACCACGCCGCATTGTGATTCGGCTTCTGTGCCATAGAGGCGATCACCTCCTCGACCTCCGCAGCCATACGCGGGTCCAGCGCCGCGAACTCATCGGGCGTCAATATGCCGTTGCGTACTGCAACGGAATCGGACGGCTGTTGGATCGCCACCTTGCCACTCCGCGCATCAGCAGGACTCCCCCCACTACTTCCTGAAGATGTAGCCCGTGGCCAGCGCGTAGACCGCTCGCCACCCCGATTCGCGCAACGTGGCCACCGCCCGGTCGTACTCGTCGTGCGTGATGCTGTCCGCCTTGAGTTCGGCCGCGAGGAGCTTCATTACGGTTTCGTTCAACTCGGCATTCAACTCAATCGAGTCGGGGTCTTCAGCCAGCCCATACCTCAACCCGGTCGCCTTCATGGCCGCAGCCATCATGTCCGCTGTGACCTTCTTCCGCTTACGCATCCTGCACCCCCAAATCTCACGCCACGAACGGGACATGGAGAAGCTCCGCCGCCCGCTGCTTGGCCTGCTCTCCCCGCCGGTCGTACTTCGATGTCGTCTGCACGTTCGCGTGACCCGCAAGGCGTTGTACGGTGGCCATGTCCGCACCCGCGTCCAGCAGGTCGCTGATGAAGCTCCGCCGGAGGTCGTGCGGGGTGAACGCCCGGACCCGAGCCTGCTTCGCCCGGCGCTGGAGCAGGAGGCGCACGGCAGGATCGGACATCCGCCGGGCCACGAGCGGACGGCCCCGGCCGTTGGCTGGCCAGAAGAGCGGTCCCGGTTCGACTCCTCTCGCGGCCAGCCATGCTGCGAGGGCCAACTTCACCCCTGTGGTCGCGTAAACGAGGCGATCCTTCCGCCCTTTGCCGTTACGGATACGAAGCTGGCAGGTCTCCGGGTCGTAGTCGCGCCTGTCCCGCACGACGATCTGGAGGATGCAGCGCGACGGGAAGTTCCCCGGGCGGCGGCGCATTGCCGGGAACGCGGTACGGTGGTTGGCCGAAGATGTGGAGGACTGGATTCGGTCGAGGGAGCGCGAACGGTAGCGGCGTGGCTCTTGGCCAACTTCAGCTACACTTGCCCCGTCGCCAACGACAGGCGGCGCTGGAGGTGCTTCATGGGAGACAAGGGCGGCAAGAAGGACAAGGAAAAGGGTCAGAAGCAGCACGCGGCGAAGGACAAACAAGACGATAAGAGGAAGCTGGAGAGGCAGCCGAAGCGACCCGCGTAGCTCCACCGGCTGCGAGCAACTGGTGCGCTCATCGGCGCTAGAGCCGTTTCACTGTGTCCTAAGACGGGGCGACTAGCGGGAAGATTGGCTGGCTGTCAGGGACGATTTTCGAACTTGGGCGATCGCCAACGCTGCGTAGAATCCGCACAGCGGACGTGAGCGCCGCGAAGGGTCGTCGTTTCGATGGTGCCCACTAGCACCTGAGGCACGTAACCTGATTCTCGAAGCTCGGATGGGGGTACACTGGCCTTCGTACGCGCGGCTTGGAGGCTAGGAATGAGGAAGGCGTTCGTCGTCGTTCTCCTTGTCTCCCTGGTGACGTGGTCGGTCCGACCCGCTTCAGCAGCGGCGCCGCCGCGCAGCCAGAAGCCGATTGTCGATGACCGTTCCCAACGCGACACCAGAGATATTCCTGCGTTGCGCTCCCTCGCTTACCAGGGCAACGAAGCTTCCCTGCGTACCTTGACGGCCCTGGCAGAAGCCGGCAGCTGGGACGCGGCGTTCGCGCTCTACACGCTGGCCATGTGGAGCGACGTCGCCTTGCCGGACGCGATGCTTGCCCTCGACCTCCAGCCGTCAGTGCGACATGCCCAACAGGGTCGCCCTGAGGCCGTCCTTGCCTTGTACGCCTTCGATCTGTGGGGCTATCAAGGCGCAGGCGCGGCGCTTGCGGCGCTTGACCAGCAACCCTTCCTCCCTGGCGACACGAGCCAAGCTGTCTTGGCGCTCACCGCGCTTGCCGACTCAGGCAGTGTCGCCAGTGAGGCCTTCCTGAAGACGTTCGATCCCCGGCCCTTGCTCGAGCAGGCCGAACGGGGCAGCAGCGAAGCGGTGTTGGCCCTCGACTCGCTCGCTTATTGGGGCAACGCATTGCAGATCCACGCGGCTCTCAGAACGCTGGACCCCGCGCCCTTCCTGCATCAGCTCTCGGAACCTGGTTCTCCGGCCATTCCGGCGCTGTGCGAACTGGCTTTTTCCGACAACCGGTCCGCCGTGAACGCGTTACTCGATTCTCTGTCTCGTGGCAACCGTGAAGCGGGCAAAGCCATCGAGTATGTTGCGAACAAGCGCATTCTGAGCCTGCGCAAGGCGCACCTGGGCGAGAAGATCTCCGACACCGAACTGGACAGACGACTGACGTTGCAGACGTTCGATGACAATCCCTTGATCCTGTACTCCGGCTACACGTCCTCGCAGAACTTTGGTGTCCTGTCCCGGATGATCTTACGCAGGCTGGTGGATCAAGCCAACCGCAGGGGCACGAATCTCTACTCCTTCTTGAAGGCACTGGACCCGCAAAGGATCTTCTACCAGCGGTTCGTTCTGCAGGCGGCCAATTTCAGCCAACTGCAGAAGGTCATCTCTTCCGAGGAGTCTCTGGACGAGATGCTGGATTACCTGTTCATGGACTCGGGCGAGATCGCGGTTCGAACCCATGGAGTGAGGCTGGCGTTCTTCATCGGCAAGGTAAGCGCCGATACGGGCTGGACGTTGCAGAAGGAGTTCCAGGATCACTTGATGCGACTGTACGCCCTGGCTGACGGCGTGAACCAGCACTTCATCGCGGCGGTGTTGAGCATTTACAGAAGACATCTCGGGTTTCTGAGACAGGACGACATCGGGCAGATCGCGGCGAAACACGGAATCAGAAGCGACGACACCGAGGTCGATTACTCGCGACTGTTCAGGGGGTCGAAACTCCTCGTGCACATGGTGTTCGCGGACAAGGACGCGGTGCAGGGTTACTTCGACAGGTCCGTGAAGTCGTTCCAGCGTCGCGCCGCCGCCGATGGCGGGTACAAGATGGTAGCCTCGTCAGCGTACCAGACGATTCTCGAAAAGGGCGACATCCGCGTCGTGTTCGTCAACACGCTCGACGAAGGCTACGACATCAACCAGGAGCTGAACCACGCGGGCCTGATCGTGTCGCGAGGCCACGATGGCAGCGTGGGCAACGTCTTCAGGAGACAGCGCAACCCGGTTGACAGCAAGGGGAAGGTGTTCGTCGTTTCCGGCTGCAGAACTCTCACGGTCACGGGAAGGCTTCCGTCGTACTATCCCGGCGCGTCGTTCGTCAGCGTTGATGGAACGAGCTACGGAGAGAGGACCGACCTCGTCGTGTATTACCTGTTGGAGGCACTGAGGAGGGGGATCGCCACGTTCAAGCAAGTCGAGGCGTTTGTCGGGTCGCACGTGGGCAAGGTCGTCATGAAGGACTATGTGTTCCCTGACAACGACGCGCTGAAGGTCGAGCGGAATGTCATGGCCTTTCTCGCGAGACAGGAGGCGGACTATAGGAAGCATGAGACCGGTCTCCGCTCGCCTTCCACTCAGCAGGTTAACGTAACCCCCGCTATCAGACGCCCGGGCACAGCCACGTGCAGCCAGGGCAGCATGCGCTGATCATCGGCGCGGCAGAAGGCGTGGAGACCTTCGCGGTGCAGATCGCCAAAGCGTTCGGAGCGCAGGTCACCGGCGTCTGCAGCACGACGAAGACCGACCTGATCCGATCGATCGGCGCAGACCATGCCATTGATTACGCACGGGAGGACTTTACGGCTGGCCGAGAGCGGTACGACCTCATCCTCGACCTGGCGGGCAATCGACGAGTGCCGCAACTCAGGCGCGTCCTCACCCCGCTTGGCAGGGTCGTGCTTGTCGGCGGAGAAGGGGGCGGGCAGTGGACCGGCGGCGTGGGGGAGTCACTGATGTGGCTCGCGCTGTCGCCATTCGTGCGCCAGAAGGTCCGCTTGCTGATGGCGGCGATACGCAAGGAAGATCTGCAGACATTGAAAGCGCTCATCGAAACCGGGAAGGTCACGCCGGTCATCGACAGGACGTATCCGCTGAGCGACGTTCCGGAAGCGATCCGATCCTGGGAACGAGGCCACGCTCGGGGCAAGGTGGTCATCACGGTGTGAGCCAGACTGGCGCTCGAGCCTTCACCCGATTCGGAGCAAGGCTGCGAAGACTCCCGCGCTTTCGCGGACGGCCAGGTGCTCACGCGGCAAGGAAGGAAGCGACGGTCGTTTTCGAGCTCGAGTTCGATGCGGAAACTGAGGCTCACACGCGTACAGCAACACGACCGACAGGCCACGGCCCAACACCCGCGTGCAGCCGTCGGCGGCCGGCGTTAATCCATGGTCGATACGGGCCGGGCCCCCCGAAGCGCTCGTCGGGAACGCACTTGTGGTCAACGTCGCCAGGGGCGAGAATGTCGGCGAACAACGCCATGCTCGAACGTCCTACGCGAGCGGTCGCCGGCCCTGCCGGGCAGACGGCGCCAGCTACCTATTGGAAGTTGGGCAACAACGATGAGGGGATTCCGGATGAGCGCGTGGGGCGGCCCTCACACATGAGAAGGAGAACAACATGAAGATCGGGATCATCGGATCGGGTGATGTGGCGAAGACTCTGGCGGGCGGCTTTCTCCGGAACGATTGGGTTCATGCCTTCAAACTCCTCACCTGAGGGGACAGGCGGCCTGACCATTCGTCGAAGCGGACAGGCCCTGTCGGGCCTGCCGCGTGACCCACACGTTCTGCGGCCACGGAGGCGATCATGCGATTTCCGGCTCCACAGGAAGGCGTCCTGTATCTGTCCGAAGGCGGACAGGAGACCGAGATCATGTTCAAGTTCGGGCACGATCTGCCCGAGTTCGCCCTGTTCACCCTTCTGGACAAGCCGGCTGCCATGGCGGAGCTTCGCGGGATGTACGAGCGTTACCTGGACGTGGCCGCCCGTCATGGGTTCGTGGCCCTCATGGGCGGCCTAGACTACCGCGCGAGCCCTGACTGGGGCGGCAAGCTCGGCTACTCCGCCCGTGCGCTCAGCGACGCTCAGTTGCGGTCCATCCAGTTCCTGCGTGACGTCGCTCGTCCGTACCGCTCGCAGCTTCCCGGCGTTCTCTACGTGGGCATCGTCGGGCCGCGCGGCGACGCCTATGCGTTGAACCGCACGATGACAGCAGCGGAAGCCGAGGACTATCACAGCGTGCAGGTGGCGGCGTTGCGCCAGGCGAAGGTTGACCTGGTGAGCGCCCTGACCCTCAACAGCGTCGAGGAGGCCGTTGGCATCTCGCGTGCCGTGCATGCGGCCGGCTTGCCGTTGTCGCTGTCATTCACACTCGACAGCACGAGCCGGCTGCAGTCAGGCCCGAGCATCCGTGAAGCCATCGAGGCCGTGGATGAACGCACGGGCAGTGCCCGACCGGACTTCTACGGCATCAACTGCTCCCATCCGGTCGAGTTCGAACCGGCCCTCGAACCGGGGGTTTGGATGCTTCGCGTCCGCAGCCTGCGCCCGAACGCGGCGAAGATGGACAAGATTGCGCTCTGCACGCTCGGCCATCTCGAGTCGGGCGACCCGGACGAACTTGGCCGAGAGATGGGAGCACTGGCGCGGCGATACCCGCACCTGGACGTGTGGGGCGGGTGCTGCGGAACGTGGGACACGCATCTTGACGAGATCGCCCGGCATGTCAGGCGTGCGCGAACCTAGCAGCCGAGCCCTAAGCTCACGGCGCCTGCTTGACAGGCGCACGCGCCGGAGACTAACGTCAAAAGATTCAGCAACAATGTCGCGGCCGAAAGACCGGCCGACGGAGGTGTCTTTGACGCAACGCTACGCGTTCCTCGTGTCCTCTCTGCTTCTCGGCTCGGCCATCTGCGCGCAGGCGCAAACGGCCCCTGCGGTTCGATCGGACGTCTACCACGTGCAGTTCACCAAGGCGGTCCCGGGATCGGCCGCGGCCCTCGGGAAGGCGCTCGAGACGCCGGACCCGAAGGCGCCGATGCCGACCCACTTCATCGTCCTCCGGCACCAGCAGGGCGACGACTGGGACTACTGCGTCATCGAGCACCTCGGCACGAAGACCACCGTGGACGCCGCGCCGTCCGCCCCCAGCCCCGTCCGCAGCCTGACCGCGTGGCACGCCGACACGTTCGTGTCGGGCCCGCCGTGGGCGGAGTTCGCCAAGGCCATGGCGATTGACGGCGGCGGGAAGGCAGGAGCCGTCTACAGCGTGGCCGTGTGGCTGGCTGTGCCAGGGCAGCGTGAGAAGCTCGAGGCCGAGCTCGGCCGCATCGATCCCGCGTCGAAGGTCCCGGTTGGCTCCTTGGTGCTCCAGCACCTCGAAGGGGGAGCCTGGACGTTCCTCGCCCTGGAACGCTACAACTCGTGGCAGGACTTCGCCACGGCGCAGGCCGACCCTGGCACCCGCGGGGACGGGTGGTCCGTGGTGCGCCAGTACTCGACCTACCATCACGACACGCTGGCGGATCGCATCGCCCCGAAGTAACGGCGCGGGGCATGCACCGGGGCCGGCGCAGCGTCTGACAACGGGCGCCCGTTCACCCGAACCACGCGACGACCTGCCTGGAAAGGTGGCTCGAGATGCACCCATCGGACGGGGCCGAAGGCCCTCTGACTCCCGGACTCGTGTTCGAGATGCTGCAGGCGCACCAGCGGACCGCGGCCCTGAAGGCCGCCATCGACCTCGACCTCTTCCGCGCGGTCGGTGACGGCCCTGGCGACGTCGCGTCGATTGCGCGGCACTGCGGAGCCTCGGAGCGCGGGACCCGCATCCTGTGCGACTTCCTCGTGATCAACGGCGTGCTGGTGAAAGACGAGGGGCGCTACCGCCACTCGGCGACCAGCGCCGCGTTCCTCGACCCGCGGTCCCCGTCGTGCCTGGCCTCGATCGCGCAGTTCCTGGGCAACCAGGCCATGCGGGAGCCATACGACCGCCTGGCGGAAGTTGTCCGGTCGGGGCGGACCGTGCTGCCGGGCGAAGGCAGCGTGGAACCCGAGAACCCGATCTGGGTGCAGTTCGCGGAAACCATGGCGCCCATGATGGCGCCGATGGCCGGCCCGCTTGGCGCGGTGGTCCTGCAAGGCCACGCCGGCCCGATGCGCGTGCTGGATATCGCCGCCGGCCACGGGCTGTTCGGGATCGAGATCGCGAAGCAGAATCCCGAGGCCAGGGTGACGGGCCTCGACTGGGCGCCCGTGCTGCGCGTGGCGCTCGACAACGCCCGGCGGGCCGGCGTGCACGAGCGGTACGACATGCTGCCGGGCAGCGCGTTCGAGGTGGAGTTCGGCGGTCCCTACGACGTGGTACTGCTCACGAACTTCCTGCACCACTTCGACCAGCGCGCGTGCGTCGGCCTGCTGCAGAAGGTCCACCGCGCGCTTAGGCCGGGCGGGCGCGTCGCCACGCTGGAATTCGTGCCCAACGAAGACCGGGTGTCGCCGCCGGTGCCGGCGGCGTTCGCGATGACCATGCTGACGTCGACGGCCGCCGGCGACGCGTACACGCTGAGCGAGCTGACGTCGATGTACGCCCAGGCGGGATTCGGCAGCGTGATCGCGCACCCGATCCCGATGAGCCCGCACACGATCGTCATGGGATGCGCCTGACCCACGCACGGTGTCTAACAAGACAGGGCGGAACAGGAGGCACCTATGAGCAACGCCAAGCGTTCTTTGCCGGTCACCCTCGGCTGGCAGAGCTGGTCGCTCGTCGTCATCGTCCTCGTGATTATGCTGACCGCCGCCGTGTACCTGCTGGTCGGCTGACTCGGAGCCGAATCCTCGGCGCCGGGAACACCTCTGTCCGCGACGCGTCGGCTCATGCCCGGCAACTGGCGCCGTCGATCGATGCACGTCATGCGACTCATGCCGGAATACGACCGCAATCAGCGATTGACGCACACAGTACGGATGTGTAGCATGTCTGTGTATGCCAACCAATCTCGCCATCGACGATCGACTCCTCGATCAGGCCCGCAACGTGGGCGGGTACCGGACCAAGCGCGAAACGGTGAATGAAGCGCTGCGTGAGTTCATCCAACGGCGCCAGCGGCTGGAACTGGCCAAACTCGCGGGCAAGGTCGAGTACGATCCTAAGTACGACTACAAGCGGGAACGGCGGGCCCGGTGATCCTTTTTGACACGTCCGTCCTTTCGCGCGTCTTTCGGCGGAAGCACCCCGGGGCGGAAGAGCGTCGGCTGCGCGTGGTGTTCGAAGAACTGATGGCGACTGACGTTCCCCTCGGCCTGCCCGGCATCGTGCTGCAAGAGGTGCTGAGCGGCGTTCGCTCTCACCAGCAGTGCAGCGACCTCTCGGCGAAATTGCCTACGGCATTCGCCGTCCTTCCCGAGGGGGTTGTGGAACACGTCGAGGCTGCCCGAGTCAAGCACGTCTGCTTGGGCAAAGGGCTCAACGTCTCCGGGGTCGACTGTTTGATCGCCGCATGTGCGATCACGGGCGACCACGAACTCTTCGCCGTCGACGGGGACTTCGAGGCGATAGCGAAGCACGCGCCCCTGAAATTGTATCGAGGACATCACGTCGCATGACGATGGCCTCGACCCGACGGCGCTCGGCGGGATCGTGAAGCGCCGCGGCGGAAGCCGGGGCATCGGGCCTACAGACTCATGACGAGCATGGGAACGCAGGCACAGAAGCGCCGCCGGAAGGCCGTGCCGCCGACGGAGGATCCGCCTGTTCTTGCCGGCTGCCTGGTTTGGCTCGCGATGTACCTGTTTCTAGGCGCATCGCTCTTCGCCTTCACGCAGTCCCTGGTCATCGCGGCGATCGACGCTCGATGTTCGCGTGTTCAAACGGTTCTGCGGTCAGGCGCGCGACTTCAATCCGGCCGTGGTGGTCTTCCGAGGACTGGACGAGCCGCAGGTGTTCCGCTTCTTCCATGCGTTTCAGGAGCTCAAGGCGGGACGCCCCGAGTACGTGCAGCATCTCGAGTCGGAGTTGTGGAAGGCGCTTGCACTGGACTGACCGGCCGCGGATGATGCGCGGTCGTTATGTTGCGGTGTCTTGAAAAGGGGCGATACGTTCGATGAGAGTCTGCATCGTCGGGGCCTCAGGGAAGCTCGGCACGTACATGGTGCAGCACGCGCTCGAGCGGGGCTACGAAGTGGTTGGCGTGTGCCGGGAGAAGAGCGTCGGCAAGCTCGACGCGTTCACAGGGCGCATCACGGTCATGCCCGGCGCGACGAACGACCGCGAGGTCATCAGGAAGGCCGTCGCAGGGTGCGACGGGGTGCTCACGGTGCTCGTCCCCTGGGGGGTTCACCAGTACTCGTCGGGAACAGCCCAGGCTGTCCTCGACTACGCGCGCCCGGGCGCGCGCCTCATCTTCTCGTGCGGCTGGCATATCACGCGGGACGGCCAGGACGTGTACTCGCGGAACTTCAAGAGGATTGTGAAGGCTGTGAGCTGGCTCGGCCGGCTTGTTCGCGCCGTGGACGTCGACGACCAGGTGGAAGCGTGCCGGCGGGTGTTTGCCAGCGACACCCGGTGGACGGTCGTGCGAGGGAGCGACCTCGAGGAGGGCGAGAGCGAGGGTCTGCCGGTGTGGAGCCGGCACGTGGGTGATCCCGTCCTCGAGAGCAACAAGACGCGCCGCGTGGACTTCGCTCTCTTCATGGTCGCGGCCCTCGAGAACGACGCGTTGATCCACGAAGCCCCCGCCATTGTCGGCTGCCGCACGCCCTCGGCCCTCGCACACGCGGCTGCCCCAGGCAGTCTCGCTCAGTAGTGCCACATAGCCGTGGGTTGCGGCGGACGGGCCGCGCCCGCCGTGGATCCGACCGTTCGGTCAAGCGCACGAGCGAGGGTGCACCGATGCCCACCACTCAAAGCCCGAAAACACAGTGGTGTCCAGACATCAGCGCGTCACCCTCGCCGACGGCCCCGCCTGCTGCTGGTCATATGCTGGTCACGGGTTGAGGCGAAAACGCCAGATCCGACCGCCCTGCCGCCCCGCCCTGCCACGATCGCCCAGCCCGACGATGCGCAATGGGGGCCTGACGGTAGATGCCAGGCAGGCCGCGATCGTCCGGCTACTCGCTTCTAATCGCGACGAGCGGGTCGACGCGCGTCGCCTGCCTCGCGGGCAGCATGGCGGCCGCGGTCGCCACGGTGAGCAGGACCAGTACCGACGCTGCCAGAATCGTGGGGCTGAACGCCGTCAGGCCGAACAGTTGTGTGGACAGCCCTCGGGCGACCAGCAGCGCGGCAGGGATGCCGATGCCGGTTCCCACGACGATCAGCACGCCACCATCCCAGACGACGAGCCGGACGATCTCGGCGCGCCGTGCGCCGAGCGCCATGCGTATGCCGATCTCGCGCGATCGGCGTGCCACCGTGTAGGCGAGCACGCCGTAGAGCCCGGTCGCGGCCAGCAACATCGCGAGCACGCCGAACGCCCCGGCAAGGTTGGCCATCAGCCGGTCGCGGACGAGCAATCGCTCGAGACTCGTGTCGAGGCTCTCCATCGATTCGATGTCGAGGGTGGGATCGATTCGTCGAATGGCCGCTCGCACCAGCGGGCCCACGACCTCCGGCGACGCCGACAGCCGCAACTGGAACTGGAGCCCCGGGTTCATCTCGCCCGCCTGGTAATACGACAGGTAGAACTGCCGGGCCGCCGCCTCCCGCGGACCCTGGTTCCGGGCGTCGCTCGCCACTCCGACGATGGTGATCGCGGTCTCGGCCTCCCCTTCGCGTCCCGGGCGGTCCACGCTGAACTGTCGGCCAACCGCGCTGCTTTCACCGAAGTAGTAACGCGCGAACGACTCGTTGACAATGGCGACACGTGGTGCGCCCTGGCGATCGCGGCCGGTGAATTCGCGTCCCGAAACCATCCGCACGCCCAGCGTGTGAAAGTAGCCGTCCGAAACCAGATCGAAGTCCGCGAACCGCTCGTCGTCGGTTCGCGGCTTGTCGCCAAACACGGTCACCGGCGCCCTCGAGCCGCTGTTGGTCAGCAGCCCGTTGTCGGAGACGGCAACGTCGGAGACGCCGCCGACGCCCTTCATCGACTCGGTGAGCCGCCCGGCGAGATTGAGCGACCGGGCCTCCGTATACCCGGAATTCACGCCGTTGATTCCGATCTGGAGCACCCGGCGATCGAATCCAAGATCGTTCGCCCTCAGGTTTCGGAGCGTGGCGACGAGCAATCCCGCTGACACCAGAAGCACCAGCGTCAGTGCCACCTGTGCGCTCACGAGCACCTTCCGGGCCGGCAGACGGATTCGGCGGACGCCGGCAATGCCCGTTTCTCCCCGGATGGCTGCGGAAGGATTCGAGCGCGAGGCGCTGAGCGCCGGCACCAGCCCGACCAGCAGCGTCGACACGAGCGTGACGGCAAGGGTGAAGCCGAGCACGCGTCCGTCGAGAGGCAGTGCCAGCGGGATCGGATCCGGTCCGCCCGACGCCATCCGCAACAGCAACTGCCCGCCGAAGCGCGCCACGGCGACGCCCGTCGCCGCGCCAAGCACCGAGAGCACCAGGCTCTCTGTGAGCAACTGCCTGAGCACGCGCGACCGGCTGGCCCCGAGCGCGAGACGCAGGCCGAGTTCCTTGAGGCGCGCCGAGGCTCGAGCGAGCAACATCGTGGCCAGATTGGTGCAGGCCAGCAGGAGCACCAGCGCCACCATGCCCATGACCTTGCTGAGCGACCCTGCGAACCGGTTCCGTACCGACGAGACCCCAGTCGCGGCACTCGTGAGCGTGATCCGCTGGTCGAGCAGCCGCCGGCGCGCCTCCGACGTCGGCAGGCTCCCAGCGCGCTCCGCCAGAATCTGTTGAAGCGCCACATTGACGCCGGTCTGCGCGTGGGTGATCGATTCGCCGGGGCGCAGGCGGCCCACGAGGCGCAGCCATAAGGCCATGGGTTCATCGAGCCAGGCCTGGTGCGGCATCACCTCTCCCTGCATCGACAGGGGAATCCAGAAGTCAGTGCGGCGGGCGACGTGGTCACCGTTGAACCCGGCGGCGGCGACGCCCACGATCACCAATGCGGCGCGGCCGATTCCGATCGTCCGGCCCAGCACGCGCTCGTCTCGCGAGAAGCGGCGCGTCCAATAGTCGTGGCTGATGACCACGACCGGGTGCGCCCCTGCCGTGGTGTCGTCGGCCGCAGTCAGCGTCCTCCCGATGCGCGCGCCCACGCCGAGGACGTCGAAGTAGTTGCCCGACACGAACGTGCCGGTCGCGCGCTCGGGGTTGCCCGTGCCTCCGTCCACGCGGACGTTGCTCTCCCCGGGCGCCTCGGACACGGCGGCCACGCCAGTGAAGCTCTGCTGCCGCGCTCGCAATTCCTGGTAGTCGCGGTACGGGTAGATCGTCCGCTCCCCACCCTGCACGCCGAATCCCGTGCCGATCGTGGCCCGCGCCCCAAGGAGCACCAGTTCGTCGGGCGCTGTGACCGGCAGCCTGCGGTACACGAGCGAATCCAGGAGGCCGAAGATGGCGCTGTTTCCGCCGATGCCGAACGCGAGCAGCAGGACTGCC
>Ga0315276_10002419_pt1 | contig 17073 bp, 19 predicted proteins | sample YL17G05_0_MG_FD_204542 | JGI IMG/M metagenome (GOLD analysis project Ga0315276, IMG submission 204542) | Sediment microbial communities from Yellowstone Lake, YNP, Wyoming, USA - YL17G05_0 | ecosystem: Environmental > Aquatic > Freshwater > Lake > Sediment | place: USA: Wyoming | collected... | reverse complement strand
TGCGTAGAGGGATGTTCTGTTGATTCTACCAGAGCATATCGCACTATCGGGTGCAGAAAATGTGCCATTCGATAAAACAGCCATTTCAGGACCGCCAATGTTACGCCGAACGGTATCAGCAGCAATATCCCTGAAATCATTCGGCTGCGGATGTTGCTTTTTATAGTTGCCCACGTTCCTGATTTTTTAACGGCCATTTTCAAAATCTCCTTTTGATTATTGCGAAAAACGCGTGCATAAGATAATATCGGCAAGTGAGAGTTTCGGCAATTGACATTTGGAAAAATCGTAAGTTGAAAAAGTAATATGGGAACCTTCGTTCAGGCATTTTCCAGCACTTTTTACGCGGTGCTGCAGATATTCATAGTGGCTTTTGCCGCCGGCTTTCTCGTCCGCAGACATATTATTTCCGACGAGCAGGTCAAGGCGATTTCCGCAATCACCGTCAGGGTACTTTTGCCTTGTCTTATCTTTGCCGACATAGTAAAGCAGTTTTATCCCGCCCAGCTCCACATCTGGCCGATTTTGCCGCTCGCCGCCGTTGCAATGGTGGCGGCAGGGCTGCTGGCAGGGCTGGTTCTTTTCGCCCGCGAGCTGCCGCAAAAAAAAGATATGCTTTCGCTTGCCAGCATCCAAAACGCCGGCTATCTCGTTCTGCCCGTCGGCAGCGTATTATTCCCCGCCCAGTTTGAAGAATTCAAGCTTTACTGCTTTCTTTACTTTCTCGGTATAAGCCCGCTTCTCTGGAGTCTCGGCAAATACCTTATCAGCTCAAAGGGCAACGACAAACTCGGACTGCGGGAGCTTATTACGCCGCCTTTTATTGCTAATATTCTTGCGGTCATTTTTGTCTTCGCGCATATCCGCCAGTTTATTCCCTCGGTCCTGCTCGACTCGATTGAGTTTGTCGGCTCAGCGACCGTCCCCGTGGCAACTCTGGTTCTCGGCGCCGCCGTCGGCGGTGTTTCCTTCCGCATAGGACCGTATTTTTGGGATATAGTTCGCGTCGCAATAATAAAACTTGTCTTCTTGCCTGTCTGCACAATTATTGTGCTTTATATCACAGGCCTGAAGGAAACTTATCCTCTGCTTGCAGTCTTTTTTGTTATTCAGGCGGCCTCCGCTCCGGCAACCGCTGCGGTGATACAAGTCAAACACTACGGCGGCGATGAGCAAAAAATCGGCACTATTGTCCTGTATACCTATCTTATTTGCACATTGACGCTGCCGTTCTGGGTTGCTTTATGGAACACGATTTCCGCCTGACCATTAACGGTGCGTTTCCGATACGGTTTTATCGGCCGCAAGTTTCATAAAGGCTGAATTTACCCCGTTTTTTGTTTAACCTGCCTTTTTTTTATGTCGATACAAAATCTGAAACCCATATAAATGCAAGTTAAACAGGAGAAAACAGATGGGAATTCAGAACTGGTCGGAAGATGTTATTCTGGTGGATTTACCTGCGGAACCGCAGACGGGGGACGAGCTGAAGACGGTTACCGAAATGGTCCGCGACAGGGGCGACTGTGACGTCGTGATTGACTTTTCCAGCGTCGATATTGTAACTTCATCGAGCCTTTCAAAATTTCTCAAACTGCGAAAACTGCTGAACGATTGCGGACATCGGCTTATTTTCTGCAACGTCGCTCCCGCAACGAAAGGTATTTTTACGGTAACAGGTATCGACAGCATTTTCACGTTTGCCGACGACAAGTTTGTCGCCTTAGCGAGTCTCCAGCTTACAACCTGATTGTCTTGACAAATGGTTTATCTGCCGGTTAGAATATCTTATATATTTATTTGATTTGACCTGTAGAGCTGGTTACGAAGGTCGTCCGAAACGACGGTTTTCGTAATCTGCTCGCAGGTTTCTATTTTAGGATATAGTTAAATGGACGAGGAATCTGTCCTGCAGTTCGAGCAGATATTGGGGTATAAATTTTCCAATCGCAGCCTGCTTGAAAAATCGCTCACCCATTCATCAGCCGTCGACAATCGTCTTTTAAGCAACGAAAGACTTGAGTTTCTTGGCGATGCCGTTCTGGGCGTCGTGATTTGCTGCTCTCTTTTTGAGCGGTTTCCGGCATATCTCGAAGGCGACCTGACAAAGATTAAGAGTCTTTTTGTCTCTCGTAAAATGTGCGCCAGGCTCACCCGGCAGCTTGGGCTGCAGAAGTTTCTGAAAATCGGCAAAGGGATGGTCGACAATAAAGCGCTGTCCAGCTCCCTCGCTGCTGGTCTGTTTGAGGCGGTTATTGCCGCCATTTATATTGACGGCGGTTTTGAAGCCGCTGACAGGTTTATCTCGAAACATTTCGGCCCGCTGATTGAAAAAGCCGATGCGGAGCAGGCGCAGGGTAATTATAAATCTTTGCTGCAGCAATACGTGCAGCAGCAATTTAATGTTACACCCGTTTATGAATTGCTTGACGAGAAGGGTCCCGACCACGACAAATGTTTTGAATCGGAAGTGGTCGTCAACGACCAGCATTTTCCAAGTGCGTGGGGCATAAACAAAAAAGAGGCTGAACAAAGAGCTGCCTTTAACGCACTTGTCAAACTTGGTGTTCTCGAAGGTTCGCTGCCGGACCATATAGACTGAATGTCTTCCAGCGGCAGTTCTCACTGATTATTCTGTAATTAATCTCGCCACCGCATATAAAGCGAACGCAATTATAGCTATGAAAATGATAATTGAGCCGAAAAGCATAACAACTTCTTTAATAAAATCACCGATGCTGATTGTCGGCAGTTTCATCGCCTTATAGACGACCGCTATCGCCAAAACCAGGGGCAGAAGCCACAGCAGCGACTGCGGAGTTGTCCCTATGTTTTCTGGCGACGTAAAAGATGCCGTTATGAAAGCCGTCATTGCATACATATCAGCTCCCTGCCGTTTCGGTGCCGCGCAGATACCCAAGGTAGACGGAATTAACAACGCACAAAAGATTAAGCAGACCTGCGATGCTCGTGTATATCTGTCCGATTTCGCCCGGCCTGCCGTAGACGGGATAATGTCCGCCTGCTGACAGGTATCCCAGTCCCGCAACCACAGGCGAAACCATAATCTGCGTCGTATACCACAATTTTGCTCCGACAGGATCCACCACCCCGATAGAGCCGATATACAGTCCCGCGCAGAAAGTCAGAATAATTGTTATGAATATAATTGCTGCCCGTTTTTTTTCCCGGAGAAGAAAATATCCCGCCCCGGGTATTACCCACGCTGACAGTCCGACAATCAGCAGCAGCACAATATTGGCGTCTCTGGAATGTCGTTCCATTACTGCGATGCTCCCTGAGGTTCTGCGGCGGCATTGGAATCCGCTGCGGCCTGATTCTCTTTTACCAGTTTGAAGCCGGCTCGTTTTAGTATGTTTTCAGGATTAAGGAAAACGGCCGCTAAATTCTGCGATTCGGCAAAGTTTTTACTGTAGGCCTGCATGGCTTTGATTTTTTCATACTCTCCTTCGTCGAGCCGTCTTACGGAAAGTTTTCTGACAGCGTAGTAACTCATCTGCGGCTTGAATTCCATTACAAAAGGTGCGGAAACAGCATTGCTGGCCTCCGGCACAAGATGATACAGCTGGCTGATAAACAAGCTTTCCTTTTTGTTTTCGGGGACCAGGAATGCTGCGGACGGGTCGCCTTCATCCTGTGCCGCCAGAATCTCAAGGTCTGCATCTGAAATCCTCTGCAGAGACGACTTCTTAAGAAGCTTAAACGCATTCGGCTCAGCGGCATTTTGTTTGCTTATGTCCTCGTAGAGCTTATTAAATTTATCGACGGCGTTTTCCCAGCCGTCTTTTGCCGCCAATCGGATGAATTCTTCTGCTTTGTTTTTGGCTGCCTGCATCGCCGCAAGTTTCTTCAGGTCTTCTGCCACGTTTTCTTTGACCGAATAAACGTCAGGTTTTGCTTCCTGCGGCAAGTTGGCATCGAGGCTGACGGATTTTTTGTCATAACTTACGTTTATATTTTCCGGTTCACAGAATTTTTCAACCCTGATTATGCGCACAAGCATTGTTGTTTTGCCGAACATATCTCTCGTTGGCCCGATATTTTCATAAAGCCGGGGTTTAGTCGCATCGAAAGGCCCAAGCTCGCTGACATTCAGTTCGTCAGCGGCAAAAACCACTCTCGATAATCTTACGGAGTTATTGCCGTGTCCCTTTATGAATGACAGGCCGAGAATCGCATTTGCCTGAAAATCCACCGCACTAAGCAGGCCCGTTTGTCCCGTGTAGACCCTGATTTTATACTTTTTGCCTATCTCATCGGCCGCTGCCTTATAATCACCTGATAGTTTCTTAAACTGCTCGCTGCTCAGGGTCGAAATGTCCGCATTTGCCTTTTCAAGACCAGCCTCGGTATACGTTTTTACTTCCTGAAGAATTTTTTCAGCCTGCGAATTTATTCTGTTCCGCAGAAGCTCTTTCGCAATGACATTTGCCACTTCGGCATAGCTTTTGGTGCTCTCAACCATCGGTGAGTTCGGGTCGGTTGGGGTTGATGTAGTGAACTGTTTTATGTTCCCGCGGTAATATTCCTCTGTTTCTTCTTCCGTGAGAGGCGTTATTATCTTCGATACATCGTCGAGTTTAAGGGTGAAGTATTCCAGGGCGACCCTGTCGGGCAGCTTATACCCGAACCCATAGGGGTTTTCTCCGCTTACCGCACCGGCTGAAACGCCTTTGTATTTATCGAATTGCACCGTCATTTCCTGTTCTGTCGGCGCCGGCTGATTTTTGGCAAATACCGCCGAATCAAATTGCACACATTCAACGTCGACCGTCTCGTCCTTCATACTCACATCGTGCATTACCTCGGAAATAGTTAAGCTTTCGTTTGAACATATTAGTTTTATGTAATCCAGCACGGTAAGCAGGTTGCTGAACGCTGCCAGAATTTCATCTTCCGAAACTCCGTATTGGCTCATCAGTGTTCCCATCACCTGTGTATAAGTCGCACCGGAAAAGAGTTGCGGCGATATTCTTTCGAGGAGATTTCCGCTCTGCTGACTCGATACGCTAATGCCGGCTCGTTCTGCCTCATCTTTAAGCAGCAGCCAGTATATTTCGCTGCCCATGCGGTGCCTGTAGATATCGTTTATCTGTTTATCGCTTATTCTGCACTGGCTGTCTCTTATCAGCGTTTTTATTCGATTGGCTATTACAGGTGAGGTCCTTTGTTCTGCAAACAGCAGTTCGCATAACAATATTGAACGCAGATCCTGTGCGCTGAGCAGCAGTGCATCTGCCCGCAGCGATTTCAGTATTTCCAGTTCTCGCCGGGCATCTCCAAGGTCATAATTCGTTATCTCTTTATTGTCTCTGATGACGGCTGCTGCTGTGCGACCGGCACCTCTGTAACGTCCGAGTTGTTTTAAGGTGGTGGGCATCAGAAAGGCTATCATCAAAAAAACCACCACGACAGCCATAAGTTTTGCGTTGTTTTTGCGGAACCATTTGACTAACGCCATATTTATGCTCCTTAGTCCTGTTTATATCGCCTTTTAAAACTACAAAGTATATGCAGCAGCCGAACCTTTGCAAGAAAATAACGTTTCTCAGCTGCTCTTTCATAATTTTTTGCAAACTTTGTGCTTGACGGATAAATGTAAATAAGTTTTATTTGTCAGCACAGCCCAAAAAATGGGAAAACAGGCTGATTTTAACACCAGTAAAAATGTGTTTTATGGAAGCAGGGAACTTCCGGTTAAATATATCTGGAAAGGATTGAGCTATGCGAACCTTAAGACCGTGGGGATTGTTTCTTTTAATCATCGCTGTTGCGGTAGTTTTTCTGGTGGGCGGCTGCGGGCCTGACCCGAAGGACCTGAAAATCCAGAACGAAACTCAGCGAAAAAGAATTGCAGACCTCGAAAGCGAAATGCAGGCTGCGAAACTCAAGCTCGACCAGGCCAACAGAGAGCTTGATACCTACAAAGGCCGTGGCGGCGTTGAAGTAGCTGCGATGAGCCAGAAAGTAACCGCCCTCGAAGAAGAGCTTGCAAAAAAGAAAGCCCTGATTGCTTCTATGCAGCAGAGATTGCTTGCAGGCGGTGCAGCACTGCCGGTGGAGTTGACCGCTATGCTCGAAGACTTCGCCAAAGATAAAGATATGGTCTCGTATGATTCCGCCAGGGGCGTAGTGAAATTCAAAAGCGACCTGCTTTTCGAAAGCGGCAGCGACAAGGTCTCATCGGCCGCCGCCGAGGCTCTCAAATCGCTTAGCACAATTCTCAATTCAGATACCGCTAAAGAATTTGACGTCATAATTGCAGGCCATACCGATGATGTCCGCATTGCAAAATCTGCAACTCGCGAGAAACACCCCACTAACTGGCATCTGTCGGCACACAGGGCAATATCAGTGCTGGACATAATGACCAAAGATGGTATCGCTCCTGAGCGTATAAGCATTCGCGGTTTCGGTGAATACAGGCCTCTCGAAGCGAATAAGCCCAACAGGAAAGGCAATCCGCAGAACAGACGCGTCGAGCTTTACATCGTCCCCAAAGGTATGTAAATCGGCATTCGCAAAACTATTGAACGGCTTCGGGCCGCCCGGGTCTACGCCCTGGCGGCCTTAAGCCGGATAAATACTAAACAATGGCAGAACGCACTTTAATCATCATCAAGCCCGACGGCATTCAGCGGCACCTCGCCGGCAAAATAATCAGCAGATTCGAAGAAAAAGGTTTTAAACTCATCGCTGCTAAGTTTATGCAGATTTCAGAAGACCTTGCCCGCAAACATTACGCAGTCCATAAGGGCAAACCTTTTTTTGAAGGCGTCGTGAAATACCTCGCCTCCGCACCATCGCTGGTTATGGTCTGGCAGGCGGAGGGAATTATAAATATGGCACGCAAGATAATGGGGGCGACTTTCGGCTATGACGCCGAGGCAGGGACTATTCGCGGCGATTTCGGCTGCTCGAAAGGCTATAATCTTATCCACGGCTCTGATAGTCCCCAGTCAGCACAGTATGAAATCAGCCTTTTCTTTAAGCCGGATGAATTTGTTGATTACGAATTGGCCGACTCCAATTGGCTCTACGGCAAAAACGACTGATGGCCGTGCAACAAGCGAGACGGGTGCGGCACATGCAGCAAATGCGACAGAGAAAAAGGCCTGTAGGTATAACTATAATAAATAATAGTCATATCATGGAGGACTAAAATATGCTGTTTAAACTAATCGTATTTATGGTGATATTAATCCTCGCGATATTTGGTGTATTTCTCCTGTTGACCCCAGCCGAAAGCCTGATTACTACCGCCAGACGAGGAATGTTTGGAATACCGCTGCCTATACCGAAAGAAGGAACGCCACAGCGGAAACTTCTTTTGGGTTTCTACAGATTCATTGGTATCATCGCTTTAGGATTCTGTGTTTTTGTGATATTCATACTGTTCATACATTAGTCCAGATAGAACCAAGGAATGTCGAATAGGGGTTAAAAATAAGATTGCTTCGACCTCGGTCTCACAATGACCCTGCCCGCAGGTGGCGTGGCTAAACAAGGCCGTTCCGGCGACCGCTAAACGGGCGGTGTGATATGAAAATTATCCGTTATTTTTTTACGGTCGATAAACTTCACGGCGGTGGCCGATTTTGACAACGTCAATCAGCAGGTCTTCATCGTCAATAGAATAAACTATTCTGTAATCTCCCTGCCGAACGCGATAATACTCTTTGCCGGACAGTTTCTGCGAGCCGTAAGGTCTGGGGTCCGAAGAAAGCGACTGAATACGCCTGATAATTCTCTGGAGGTCTTTTTTGGGAACAATTTCCAGTTCCCTTGCAGCAGATTTCTTTACGGTTATCCTATATTTTGCCATTCTTTCTGAGTTTTTTGAGAACATTTTCGAAAGCCAGGCTCGGTTCACCTTTACGCTCATCAAACGCTGCCAAATCGAGGGAGTCTTCAGCAAGAGAAATCTTTACGGCATCCTCAACCAGCTCCGATACGGAATGCTCTGTTTCTGCTGCTTTTATCCGCAATGCGTGGTGCAACTGCGGGTCGAGATAAACTGTGGTTCTTTTTGTATGAGTTTTCATATATATCACCTCATTATGACATTATAACATCAAGTCGTTATAATGTCAAGGTGCTATTACAACAAATCTTTCCTGTTTTTTTCCAACATCAGCGGCGAGATTACGCGGATTTGTGGTCTAAGAAGCCTTCGAGTCTGCGGGACCTTACAGGGTGCTGAAGTTTGCGAATGGCTTTTGCCTCGACCTGCCTGACACGCTCACGCGTAACCTTGAAAATTCTGCCGACCTCTTCGAGGGTATAGGTATAGCCGTCGCCGATACCGTAGCGCAGCTTGATGATTTCGCGTTCGCGATATGAAAGGGTTTTAAGGACAGTATCGATTCTGTCCCTGAGCATCTCCTGCGTAGCCGATATTACAGGCGAATCGATGCTTTCATCTTCGATGAAATCGCCGAAATAACTGTCATCACTGTCGCCTATGGGGCTGTCGAGACTTATGGGGTGCTTGGCAATCCTGAGGACCCTGCTGGTTTCCTCGGTGCTCATACCGGCTTCAGTGGCGATTTCCTCGGGCGTGGATTCTCTGCCGAGTTTCTGCATCAGGTTCTTGCTGGCGGTGCGGAGCTTGCTCATAGTTTCTATCATATGCACGGGTATGCGAATCGTGCGGGCGTGGTCTGCGATTGCCCGCGTGATAGCCTGGCGAATCCACCAGGTTGCGTAGGTGCTGAATTTATATCCCCTGCGGTATTCGTATTTGTCGACGGCCCTCATCAGGCCTGTATTCCCCTCCTGAATTATGTCGAGAAAACTCAAGCCTCTATTGCGGTATTTTTTGGCAATAGAGACCACCAGCCGCAGGTTCGCGCTGGAAAGAGTGCGTTTGGCGTCCTCATACTGTGTGAAGACCCTGTCGATGACCCGCAGTCTCTTGTCAAGCAGTTTCGGCGCTTCGAGGACGAGTTCCTGCAGGCCTGCCAGCTCCTGTTTCATTGATTCGATGTCTTCAGTTGTGTAATCCCGATTTGGGCCTGCGGCGACGGTGTTTTCGAGCTGGTGCATTTTGTGGCAGATGCTGTGCAGCTTTTCCTTCATTGGCTGAATTCTGCTCGTCCGCAGGCTTAGTTCCTCGAGCAGCGTTGCGATTTTTCGCCTGTTTCTGTGTATCCGTCTCAAAGTGGGAATTACCTCGTGTGAATCTTTGGTCTCGATGTATTTTTTAAAAAGGCTGCGGTTGACCTTCAGCAGTTTGTTTACGGTTTCAAGATTTGCCGGCATCCGCTTTCTTATCACCGCCCTTACAACGTTTTCAGCAGTGCTGATTTTCATCGTCCTGTCGAAAGACAGCGTGCCGTCATATACCTGCTGCAGAATTTCGACTGCATTTCTTGCGCAGTAATCGCTCTTGAGCATTTCTCTTCGAAATGCCATTCTTGCCAGCTCGATTTTCCTCGCAAGCGAGATTTCATCGTCCCTGCTCAACAGGGGGATTTCACCCATCTGCGTCAGATACATTCTTATAGGGTCGTCGACCTTGGTAACGCCTTCTTCTCCAACCAGCCGCTTTTCGAGAAGCTCATCTTCCTTCAGCAGCTTTTCAGCGTCTTCCTCAAGCTCCAGTGCCTCCTGCGGAACGTCAAAGTCCCCTTCGCCCTCTTTTCCCGCCAGTTCTGATTCGTCAAGCAGGTCGATTCCCATCTCCTCGAGCGTAGTCAGCAGATTATCAAGCCGGGCCGGCGTAGCAGCTTCATCGGGCAGCTCCTCGTTCATCTCCTCATAGGTGAGGTAGCCTTTCTTTTTGCCCTTCTCGATAATGGCTTTTATTTTTTCCTCGGCGCCTTCCGACATAGGGGTTTTAGCATCACCTGTGATTTTTTCAAAATTGGCGTCCGGCCTGCCTGCTTTTATCCTTTTTCTTCCCACGGTTAGTGTCCTTATATTTATATATACGAAAGTTATTACCTGTCGGTTTCTTTTTACACCATTCCAATGTTATGAGGGTTTCGCTTGGAAGCGGTTTCGCAGGCGTTTCGCAGAAACTGCTTCTGGTCTTTTGTCGATTTTATTTCGCCTTTTTTCTTTTGCGACTGACGCCTCTGCATTACCTCAATCGCTCCGCTCAGCCGTAAGTTAAAATTGCCCTTTTCTTCGCCTGCCTGCGCCAGTCCCGCTATGGCATTTCCAAGCTCAACCGATTCGATTCTTGCCAGAACGGCCGACAAGGATGTTTCGCCTCCGCCCAGCGTTTCAAACAGGACAGATGCTATTTTGCCCAGTATCGGCACATCGAAGGCCTCCGGAGTAATTTTTTGTTTCACCTCTTCAAATAGTTTAGGCTCATTTAACAGCACTTCGAGTATTTCCCGCTGCGCAGTTGCAGCCAGCCCATCGCCGAGGTCGAGCCTCTGCACCTTTTGATTTTCCATCTTTGCGGCGCCGGGGTAATTTGCCGTTTTTGCCATTGTTTTTTGCCTTCTGTCTAATTCGAGGTTTATCTGCCTCGCCTCCAGCCCCGTAATCTTTGAAAGCCGATTAACAATTACGCCCCTGTCGACGGCCTGCAGATTGCCCGCGCGGACGGCGGCGGCTATCGCCTGCATAAATTCCTCAATGGCAGCCTTATTGTCGATGAGTGTGCCGCCGCTGCCGAAGGTTTTTTTCAGCCTCTTCCACTTGAATTCAAAAACGTCCGTGGCATTGTCTATCAGTTCTTCAAACCGTTCTTTTCCCGCCGCCAGCAGAAAATCGCACGGGTCTTTGCCTTCCGGCACAGACGCCAGTTTAATATCTATTCGCTGCAAGAGACAAATCTCAAGCGCCCTGTTGGCGGCTTCGATGCCCGCCGTATCACTGTCGAACAGCAGCACGATTTTTTTCGCATATCGCTTCAGGATTCTGCTGTGGCCTGCCGTAAAACTCGTCCCCAGCGTTGCAACAACGTTGGTGCAGCCGAACTGGTGCGCCATTATACAGTCGGTATAACCTTCTACGATGACCACTGTGCCGGTCGAGACGATTTTGTGGCGTGCCTGTTCAAGGCCGAACATAGAATTGCTCTTATCGAATAAAACAGTTGTCGGCGAATTTATGTATTTGGCCCCGCTTCCATCCAGCGTCCGTCCTCCGAACCCGATTATCCTCCCCGACACGTCCGCAATCGGGAACATCAGGCGGTTGGTGAACTTGTCGCTCAAGTTTCCGCCGCCGGTATCAGCCGCAAGGCCGGCTTTTACAAGCAGGTCGATGGGGACATTTTTTTGCGACCTTGCCCTTTCAACAAGGCTGTTATCCGAAGCAGCCAGCCCAATCATCCATTTTTTTATGCTTTCCTCGTTTATCTGTCTTTCAACGAGATATTTGCGCGCTGTTTCGCCTTTTTGTTCGTCGGTGAGATTTTTCGCAAAGCATTTCGCCGCCCACATATTGACCTTTGCGAGCATATTCGGGTCAACATCTGCCGGCGCGTCAGCGGTTTTGTTCTGTCTAACAGGTTTTAATTTTATGCCCGCCCGTTCAGCCAATCTTTGAAGCGCCTGCGGAAAGGTGAGGTTTTCGCGCATCTGCACGAAGGTAAATACGCTTCCGCCCGCCCCGCAGGCAAAACATTTGAATATCTGCTTGGTGGGGTTGACATACAGGCTTGGCCTTTGGTCGTCGTGGAATGGGCATAGGCCGACCATTTCGCGCCCCTTTCGCGCAAGGCTTATATGCTCGCTGACTATGTCAACGATATCATTTGCCTGCTGAACTCTGCTGACAATACTATGGTCAAAAGAAACTGCCATTTCGGTAGTCTATCCCTTTATACTTCTGCGAAATGCTTTAAGCTGACCCATTATCGGAACAAGGAATAACTATTAAAGTATAGACCAATTTGCCGAAAAGTCAAATTTTATCCGAAAACCGCCGTTTTAATATTGTTAAAGGCTGTGGACCGGCATTTTGGACACTTGGCAGAATGAAACAGCATCCCCTTCCAAAAACGCAAAAAACGTTTTCGCTGCTGTCAAATTACCCTGCAAATCCGGCTAAATTAGGAAACGGTATCGCACCCGCCGGCTTTGGAATTAAAAAAAGGCAGGTCGAAATAACCTGCCTGTTCATTACTAATTTATGTTGACTTATTATTTGCGGCGGCGAAGGAAAAGTCCGCCAATACCCAGCAATGCAATCGTCATCGGCTCTGGAATAAACTTCGTATCCCATAGCGTATCAAGTTCGCCGGTGTCGCCGTTTAACCTATACAGATAAACAGTTGTCGCATTGGTTATCGTAGGGGTAAAGTTTGCAAGCAATATATTACCCGGAGGCGACGGAACAAGCGTCGCAATGAGTCCCATACGCCCACCTATCTCGCCCTGCGACCACTCCTGGTCTGTAAAATCATAATAGCTGTTCGGCACTATCGTAGCAGGACCAATAATCGCATCCGCCGTACGACAAGCGAGGACCCAATAATCGTCACTGGTATAACCGCTCGAATCTGTGGCCATACTTAAAGTAGTGCTGTCCCAGTCAAGGACAATGGAAGCTTTTGCACAGGGGACTAACGCAAGAATCATCACCAGAAATGCTAATTTTCTCATCATCTTCTCCTCTGGCTTCAAATCACTTATGCTTTTTGAAGACCACTCCTCTGAATTTCCTGCGAATTATTAATGTAAAAGTATAAGCATTTATAAATTTTTTGCAAGTTAAATTCCCATAAAATCACCGTTTTTCCCGAGTATTTGCACAAAAACCGCTTATACCCACCATTATAGATTGCCCCCATTTTTGACTTAAAAAACAGGGTTTGTCCCCGAACCTGCCTCAAATTTCTTCGTTTTCAGCCCTTTATGGTTTTTATGTCTTTTTCGCCGGCAGATTGAAAAAGTCCCTGCTGGTATCAGTAACGGCTTGTGCGAAAATATCCAAAGGCATATTCTTTAATTCTGCAATACATCTGGCGGTGTGAATCATAAGGGCAGGCTCATTCACCTTTTGCTTACGCATCGGCTCAGGCGACATATAGGGACAATCCGTCTCAATCATCAGCCGTTCAGTAGGCACCAGTTTTGCCGCCTCACGGGTCTTGTTCGCATTTTTGAATGTTACAACGCCAGTCAGTGAAATAAACCATCCCCTTGCTAAGACTGCCTTCGCCTGTTCGAGTGAGCCGCTGAAACAATGAAAAACTACTTTCCTAAGCTCTTGGCCGAACTGCTCCAAGGTTTTTATCGTTTCATCAAAGGCTTCCCTGCAATGAATAATGACCGGCAGATTCAATTCCTGTGCGATTTTTAACTGCTCGACAAAAACCCTCTGCTGGCTGGTGCGGTCTGAAAAATCGTAGTGAAAATCGAGTCCTGTCTCGCCGATTGCAACAACCTTTAAATCCTGAGCAAGTCTTTTCAATTCCGATATATCACCTGCGGTTACGTCTTTTGCGTAATGCGGGTGTATTCCAACGGCGGCGGACATATTTTCAAATTTGTTCGCAAGCTCAACTGCTTTTTGGTTTTGCTGTGTATCGGTGCCGATGGTTATCCAGCCTGTAACGCCGGCGGCGATACTGCGGGCGATGACGTTTTCAACATCGCCGGCCAACTGCTCAAAGGTCAAATGACAATGTGTATCAATCAGTTCCATTATGTTGAAGTGAATGCGTTTTCGTAATGTCTTATCTGCACCGGGCCTGCCTGGCCAAGCACAACCGTAACAACATCGAATCGGCAGGGCCTGTCTTCTATTTTATGAGCTTTTAGAAAATGCCTTGCTGTCATATACATTTTGTCTTTTTTGGGCAACGTGATGACCGATTCGGTCGGGCTGAAATCCTCATTTGCTCTTGTCTTTACTTCGACAAAGACGATTGTGCTGTCGAAGTCGACCATAATTAAATCAATTTCGCCGGTTTTGCAGGAAAAATTGCGGGTAAGTTTCTGAAGTCCTTTGCTTTTGAGGAATTTTTCGCAGCGTTTCTCGCCCCAGCGGCCGAGCAAATCTTTGTCAGCCAGTAATCTGCGTCTATTCAGCAGCCAGTCAAACAGTTTTTGCATTTGCGGGATTTATACGCCTCTGGCGTATTTATCCGCCAGTGGCGGATTTATTTTCAGCGGTATGTTCACTGAATTTTTGAGCAAGTTTGACGGACTTGCCGGTGCGCTCGCGGAGATAATAGAGTTTTGCCCTTCTTGATTTGCCGCTCTGGACCGGCTGAACGTCAACAACATTCGGCGAATGCAGGGGAAAGATTCTTTCTACGCCTTCATCGCCGACGATGCGGCGGACGGTAAAAAAGCTGTTCATACCGCGGCCTCTGCGCGCTATCACTGTGCCGGTAAAGATTTGGATACGCTCTTTATCGCCTTCTTTGATTTTGCAGTGGACGTCAACGGTATCGCCGACTTCAAAATGAGGAATATTTTTCTTAAGACATTTATTTTCAACGGCATCGAGCAATTCGGTCTTCACGGCCAGTTCTCCTGAAAACCCGCCTGCGGCGGGCAAGAAATTGAAAAAATCGCCAAAAACTTAGAAGTTTTTTACAGAAAGCGCACAAAGATAGCCATTTTTGTTACAAAAAACAAGAGATTTTTACGAAAATTTACAAAATTAGACAGAGAGAAATTTTAGTTCGTCGTTCATTGTAAAAATAACCTAACCCCAAATGAACACAAATTCCACCCCGCCTGCCTGCGTTTTGATATACGACATCAGGACTTCCACCTTCGTTCCTATATATAACATCGGAACTACAGTGGATAGAACGGCGGGTAAAAGGCGGGTGCGGGCAGATTAGCTGACGCATAGCCCATCAGTCGTCCCGCCTATGGTGCGGCATAGCCGCTTCGGGGTCTCTTGCGAACCATCTCTTTTTAAGCAGAAGCGGTATTGGTATTTGATTTTGGGCGGAATTTTTAGTTTAATCTGGCGTTGATATGAAGGTAATTAAGGACATATTGCGTTTCGGCAAAAAAGGCTGCGTGCTTACTATAGGCAATTTTGACGGCGTTCATATAGGCCATCAAAAGATACTTACCGCCGCAAAACAGGCCGCTGTTGCGAGGAAAGCTGATTTGGTTGTCCTGACCTTTCAGCCTCATCCGCTTGAAATTATCCGGCCGGACAAAGCGCCTGCCGCCCTGACGCCGCCGGAACTTAAGGAGCATCTCATTGCAGAGCTTGGTGCAGACTGCCTTTGCGTGCTGAAAAGCACTGCGGAGCTTTTAACGCTTTCGCCGACGGATTTTGTCGAGCGGTTTCTGGTTAACGGCATTCGGCCCAGCGTGGTGGTCGAGGGCGATGATTTCAATTTCGGCGCCGGCAGGGACGGCAACATCCACACCCTGCAAAAACTTGGGCAGGAGAAGGATTTTGAGGTTCGGATAATAGATTCGCAAAAAGCGAAAATTTCAGATGGGCCCCGATTTATCGGGGTCGAGGTTTCAAGCACAATGATTCGCAGTATGCTGGCGCAAGGCAATGTGGCTGATGCCGCAATCGAACTGGGCAGGCCTTATCGGCTTATCGGCAAAATTGTCCCCGGCAGAGGCAAAGGCAGACAGCTTGGTTTTCCGACACTGAATATGGAAAAGCCAAACCAGCTTATACCGGCTGAAGGTGTTTATGCAGGCTTTGTTGGAATTGCAGATAGCCTGAAAAAAGTTTGTGCAACGGAAGCGAAAAAAGAGGCGGCCTTCAGTATCGGCAGAGCGGTTACTTACCCGGATAAATCGGGGTTACTGATAGAGGCACACCTGCTGTCGGAAAATCCCGGGGATTTGTCCGGCAAATGGCTTGCAATGGATTTTGTGCAGTTTATCCGCAGTCAGCAGAAATTTGAAAGCGAAGCTGAATTAAAAAAACAAATCGCAAAAGACTGCGAAACGACAAAGAAAATTTTATACAATTTTGCAAAGGGTTCTTATGGCAACCAACAGTTCTTTTCAAAAAGCGGTTGAGCTGGTCGGGAAATCGCGGAATATTCTGATAACCACGCATAGCAAGCCTGACGGCGATGCGTGCGGGTCAATGGCGGCAATATGTGAAGCAATGACGGCGCTCGGCAAAAAGGCACAGGTGCTTTTGCTGACGGAACTGCCGGGGTGGTATGAGCAACTTTTTACGCAAAAGCCGATGATGCTGAAGGGTTTTAAACAAAATGAAATGACGTTCGATTTGCTTTTGATTGTCGATACCAACAGCTACAGCCAATTAGAGGGGCTGGAAGATTTTTTGAAGCAGAATAAAAAGCCTGTTCTGGTAATCGACCATCATCCGACGGCAGATAATCTTGGCGACGTTGAGCTGATTGACGTCGCTGCTGCTGCGGCAGGCTTGATTGTTTTCGACTTTTTTAAGTATGCCAAATGGCCGATTACAAAAAAAGTTGCGGAGGCGCTTTTTACGGCAATTGCATCAGATACAGGGTGGTTTCAATTCAGCAACACCGACAGCCGGGTTTATAAAAGCTGTGCGGAACTGATTGATACCGGCGTAAAGCCAACGGAGATTCATCATAATCTGTATCATAATCTTTCGCCCGGCCGATTAAAACTGATGGCTGCAATGTTAGGGACGCTGCAGCTGCATTTCGATGGCAGATATGCTGAGCAATATCTTACGCAGGAAGATTTTAAGAGAGCTGGAGCAGCATATAAGGACACGGAGAACTTTATCGATGAATGCCGACGAATAAAAACGGTTGAGGCCATCGCGTTGTTTGTTGAGCTGGGGGACGGCAAAATCAAATGCTCTATCCGCAGCAATGGGGCGGTTGACGTTTGTAAAATCGCACAGAAGTTCGGCGGCGGCGGACATACAGTAGCCGCCGGCACACATCTGCCCGGCCCGCTGCAAAGCGCGATGCAAATTATAAAAAATGAGATTGAAAAACAATTAGTGCCGAAACAAAAATAATACCGCACCCATTTAACAAATGTGCCTGCCGCAAATACCTATTTTATCGCCAAAAATTTGAATATTGCTCATAGTGTAAAAATAATTAAATAGGTGCGGCAGCTCAAAAACAATAGTTGATTAAGTTTGCAAAACATAGTAAAACATCCCCATGGAACAGGC
>Ga0315276_10002417_pt1 | contig 17082 bp, 8 predicted proteins | sample YL17G05_0_MG_FD_204542 | JGI IMG/M metagenome (GOLD analysis project Ga0315276, IMG submission 204542) | Sediment microbial communities from Yellowstone Lake, YNP, Wyoming, USA - YL17G05_0 | ecosystem: Environmental > Aquatic > Freshwater > Lake > Sediment | place: USA: Wyoming | collected... | reverse complement strand
CCGCGCGCCGCCGGGGCCGGGGGGGGGGGGGGGGGCGGGGCCGCCGGGGCCGCCGGGCGGGGGCCCCCCCCCACGCTGTGGGGGGGGGGGGGGGGGGGGGGGGGGGGGGCGGCCCGGCGGGGCGGCAGCAACCCGCTCGCGCCCTCGGACCGGGGCTACCGCGCGCTCCGCTGGCTGGCGGTCGCCGCGGCGGGCGGCGCCTGGCTCCTGGCCGCCTGGATGGTGCTGCTGTTCGCGGCCCACGTGTCCGCCTCCATGGCCATGGCCTCCGTCGTGCGGGGGACGGGGCAGGCCATCCAAAGTCTGGAGGCCGCGGTCGCAGGCGCCAACCAGACGCTGGGGGCCGCCCGGTACGCGGGGACAGCGCTCGCGGGCCTCACGGCCGGCCTGACCGCCCAGGCCCGCCAGGCGGGGGCGGCGATCCGGGAGTCCCTGCCGCCCTCGGCGGGCGCGCTGGCGGAGGCGGTGCGCGTCGCGACGCACCGGGAGCCGAAGCCGCCGCCCGCCCCGGGGGCGGCGGCGGCGATGGGCGCCGAAGCGGGCGGCGGCCTCATCGCCCCGCCGCCCGACCCGGCCGCCGCGGGCGCGGCCGACGGCGCGGCCGACGCGTCGCGGCGCAAGGGCGCGGGGTCGAGCATTGCGGCCGGCCTCTCCTCGGCCTTCGAAGGCCTCGTCGGCGGTGGGGAGGCCCGGCCGGGCACGGTAGCGCCGTCCGCCCGCCTGGTCGCGCCCCGGAGCGAGCGGGTGGAGGCGGCGGCGGACGGCGGCGGGCAGGGGCAGGGCCGGCGGCGGCGCCTGCGCGCGGCCGAGGTGGCCGAGGCGGCGGCGGCGGGCGGGGCAGCGCCGCCCGCGGCCGCCACCGGCAGCCCTGCCGGCGCCACGCCCGCAGCCGCCGACCCCACCACCGCCGCCTTCCCCCGCTTTGACCCGTCCGCCGCGGCGAACGGCATGCTGTCCATCATCAACGCGCTGCAGCCGACGCAGCAGGGTATGCTGACGGCGGCCGCCGGCGCGCAGCGCGTGGCCGAGAGCGCGCGCCGGGTGGTGGGGGGCGCGGCCGGCGGCGCCGGCGACGGCGGCGAGATCAGCGATGGCACGGTCTGCCCCTCCGTCGTCTGCCTGGACGTGCGGCTCTTCGCCTTCCTGAAGAGTGACGCCTGCATCTGCACGGCGGCCGACCTGCACACGGTGCGCGCGCTCGCGGCCGACGTGGGCGGCAGGGTGCGGGGCTCCCTGGTGGGCGTCGTCCTCATGTACGTAGGGTCCTCCGCCCTGCTTGCCCGCCTAGCCGCCGACGCGGCCCGCATCTCCGTGGACCGGGGCGTGGTGTGGGGCGACCTGCACGCCGTGCACGGGCGGCGGCGGGCGGCGGCGCGGGGTAGGGGCGAGGAGGAGGGGGAGGGCGGTGGGCGGGGCGGGTCACGGTCGCCCTCGCGGTCGCCGGCGCCGGCGGCGGCGCGGGCCCACATGCCTGCCCCGTCCGCGCCGGCGGGGACGCCGACGCTGGGGGCGCCCAAGGGAGGGGGGTGGCTGCCGGGATTGTGAGAGGGGAGAACTGATTCTTCAAGGACTGTCCACTGCTCCTTTCGAATTCGCGCGCGTGTCCCTCCACGAGCATACGTGCTCGCACGCCGTACACGCCCCTCGTGCGACACCCTTGACCGCCTATCGCCCCCTTGCACATACACTGGCACACAGTGCGTTTTCGGTGAAGAGGGAGAGAGCACGCCTTTGTCCCCCTCGCGCATCAAACCGAAAAAAAAAAAAAACGCAAGCTCTCTGCCCTCCCGCGCCCCCGCCGGGCCGTGCCCGCCCCGGCGCACCTCTCCTCACACGCACCCTGGCCGAATGACGTCCGCTCACAATCACTTAAATTTACCCACAGGCATGGACGGCCACGCCCACCCTCTCGCTGCCCCGCCACTCGCCGCCGCCGCGGCCGCCGCCGCAGCCCCAGCCGACGACCTGCCGTCCCCGCACTCGACCTTTGGCGGCGCGGATACGGCCCCTCGGCGCACGTCCCTACTAGCGACGGGCATTCGGCCGTCTGGTGCGTGTTTTTGTGTGGGTGTGAGTGTGTGTGTGGGGGGGGGATGGAGAGAGAGAGGGTAGCGCAGCGGCGCGCCCATTTGACCCTTTCCTCCTTCTCTCCAGCCCTGCCCAAGGCCGCCGCCGCCGCCACGGTCTACCGCTCCATCGGCGGCGGCCCCTCTAGCATCGGGTCCGGTCGCCCCAGTGCGGGACCGGGCGCGACCTTCCCGCCCGCCCGGGCGTTCCTGGGCGGGATCGTTCACCCACCACCTGTCGTCATGGTTGCGCCTCCTCCGCCGCCGGCGCCGGCGCCGTCCACTGAGGCCAGCGGCTACGTCAGCTCGGACGGTGACGGAGAGGACGACCTGGAACAGACGCTGGCCCTGTCGGCCGCGCTCGCCACGGCACTGGGGCCCAGCAGCAAGCGCGGCGGCGACGGCGCCCCTGCCCCTCCTTCCTCTACCACCCGGCGCCCGCGTGCTGTCGCCCCGCCCACCCCCTTCGTGCCAGCGGTGGCGATGCCGGGTGCACACCCCGCCGCCTTTGGCGACCCGGCCGACTGCCACCCGGCGATGCGGCCCGGGCCCCACTCGCGCGCCTCGCCCCCCCCCACCAGCGCCGCAGCGTGCGTCCCCAACACCAACGACCCTCCCCCCCGCCGCCGGTGGTCCCTGCAGCCGCTCTCCGTGGAGGAGGCGGCCGCCCGGCGGGCCGCCGCCGCGGAGGCCGTGGCGGCGACGACGGCGGAGGAGGGAGAGGAGGCGGAAAATGAAAACTCACCGCCGAAGGCAGCCGCGGCCGCGGCCGGGCGGGCGGTGGCAGCGGCGTCCGTCGAGGCAGCGCGGCTGGCGCCCACACCTCCCCCTGCTGCGCCGGCGGCCGCCGCGCCGGCGCACACGCTGACGCCGCCACCGCCCGCGCCCGGTGCTGTCGCCGCTGTCGAGCCCGCCCCGCCGCCGTCCCTGGAGAGCATCCGGGCCCGCTTGGCCCGCCTGGCCGCGGTGGGGCGCGGCGGCGGCGGGGGTGGTGGTGGGGCGGCCGCCCCTGGTGGAGGTGGTGGTGGTGGCGGGTGTGGTGGCCCGCCGCCGCCGTGCCCGCCGCTGCTGCCCGTGGCCACTGCTGCTGCTGTGGTGGCCCCGGCCCCTGCCGTGGCGGCGTGGCCGTCGCCGGTCGACGTGGCGGGCACCCCCGCGGCGCCCCGCCTCGTCTCGCACACGCCCTCGCCTGCTGCCCTTCCCCCTGCTGCCGGCGCTGGTGCTGCTGCTGCTGCCCCGCCCGCCCCGACCCCGCCCACCACGGCCGGGCCGCCCCCCACCACGGCGGCCAAGGGCACGCCCATGGCCATTGACGGCCAGACGCCCTGGGCTCGGGCGGGCGGCGGTGGCGTCGGCGTCGGCGTCAGCGTCGACGGCGGCGTGGCGGGGGAGGGCGGCGCGGCGACCCCCACGCCCGCCTGGCCCGGCCTGGCGGCCGCGGCCACGCCGGGGCCTGCCCCGCCTGCCCTGCCTACCCTTCCCCCTCGCTCCGCGACGGCGGACGCGGCGATGGAGGTGGATGGCGGCCGCAGCAGCGCTTCCCTGTCTCCCCCCGCCGGGCCACCCACTTCCACCTACACCGCCTCCCCGGCCGTGTCCGCCTCCCCTCCCTCCGACGCCGCCCTCCTGGCCGAAGCGGCCGCCGTCGCGGCCGCCGTGCTGCGCGCATCGGCGACGCCGACCTCGCCCTCCACGCCCGCGGGAGCGGCCGCCCTGGCCCGGGGCGGGCGGGCGGCGGCCTTAGCCCACGCGGCCGTAGCGGCCGCCCGGCCGGGGACGCCAGCCGCGGAGGCCGCCCTCGCCACCGCCCTCGCCCCGCTGCTGGAGGACGTCCTGGTCGAGGCCGCCACCTTTGGGGCGGCCGCCGCGGATGCGGTGGCCCTGGCCGACGGCCTGGCCGCGGACAACGCCCGCCTGCGCGGGGTGGTTGGGGGTGGTGCGAGCGGAGTCTGTCACCTCTCCGCCTCCACAGACGACGCCGCGGACGCGGATGCGGACGCGACCGCCCGCTTGGCCATCACCCCTCGCCCGCCCGCCCGCCTGGCGGTGCCTGCTGCCAGGGCAGGGCAGGAGCAACAGCAGCAGGAGCACGATCACTCCCCGCTGCCCCACCCGGCCGCCCTGGCCGCCCTGGGCGCTGCCGAGGCGGAGGTCGCCCGCCTGCGCACCCGCCTGGCCGGGCTGGCCTCCGAGAAGCGGGCCGTGGAGGCCGACTTCCGGGCCTTGCACCGCACCAAGTATGCGCCGTTGAAAGCGGCGGTGACGGCCGCCGCCGGCACGGAGGCCCGCCTGCGGTCCGAGCGCGGGGCAGCCCGGGCGGCGGCGGCGGCGGCCACCGCGCGAGCGGCCGCCGCGGAAGGCAAGGCCGCCGCCCTGGAGACCGCCCGGGCGGCCGCGGTCGCGGCCACCACCGCGGCTGAAGCCCGGGAAGCCGCGGCCGCGGAGGCGGCGGCCGCGGTGTGCACGGACGCGGCGGCCGCCCGCAAGGAGGCGGTGGCCGCCTCGGCCGCAGCGGCCCGCCTGGAAGCCCGCCTGGGCGCGGCGGAGGCCGCCCGCGCCGTCGCCGCGGCCGAGGTGGCCGACCTGAAAACCATGTGCGCCGAGCTGATGGGCGAGGTGGAGCGGGGCCTGGCGCGTGGGGGCGGGGTGGATGGGTGGGTGGGGCCCGCGTGAAATGATATTCTTGCTTTTCTATATACACACAGCAGTTTTGGGCCAGTCTGTCGCGACTCGGGCGTATTTTTTTTACATTTGCCTTGAGTCGCGTGATAATAATAAATAATAAATAATAACGAATAATAACTCAGCACGGTCGCACGCTTGATGAGTCACTCACCACGCTCGCATCACCGTACAATCTCATACACGTATGTTTAAGTATAAAAACCCACACACAGCATTACAGCGCCGGGCAGCTACCGCCGTCCGCGCCGGTCAGCTTGATCTTGTTCTTGGTGCCACCGCACACGCCAAAGGCGGTCGCGTATAGCTTGGTCGTTGTGGGCGGGATAATGAAGTCGGGGGTGATGCCGCCTCCCGCCCCGCCTTGGGGGCCGCCGCCGTTAGGGTTGGGGGGACAGTACTTGCCAGCCACGCCGGTGCAGTCGGCACCTGGGTATTTGGAGGCCAGGCAGCAGGGCGATGACGCCGCGCACCCTTCGGCAGCATTGCCAGTGAACAGGGTGTCGTACGCGACCGGCCCGCACGGCGAGTCATAGCGCAGGACGTACCTATCTGGGATGCCGTATGAATCGTAGACCGCGGCATAGGTGCCGCCAGGCTTGACAGAGTACTCATAGGTGGTCGTCGCCAGGGTCCCCGCCTGGCTTATCCCGCAGGGGGCGGGCGTCGCGGTCGCGACGGGCTGGGTGGTGCCCGCGCACACGCACGTCCCGGCCAGGCATTCTGCGCCGACAACGCACGCGTTGCCGCACACGCCGCAGTTGGCCGAGTCGGTCGCCGTGGTGATGCACACGGTAGAGGTTGTGGAGCAGGTGGTGGTCCCGGAGGGGCACGCCGTCCGCAGCGGCGTTTCCTGGGGCCCGCCCGGGCACACACGCCCGCTTCCGCAGGCGATGCACGGCCCGGCAGGGGTCGTCGCGAACTGGCCGGCCGGGCACACGATGACGCACTGGCTTTGGTTGACCGCGTTGGGCACCAGGGTCGTGTACGGCGGCGGGGGCGACTGCGGGCACGGGTCTTTCAGGGGCCCCTCGTCCTGGAAGCCGCCCGGGCAGTAGTAGGGCACGCCGCACTCCACGCACGGGGCGGTGGGCGAGGGCGCGAAGGTGCCCGGCGGGCAGGACCGCACGCAGGCGACCACACCCGTCGACGTGGCGGTCAGCGTGGTCAGGCCGTCCGGGCAGGGCGTTTGCAGGGGCGTCGTCTGCGGCCCGCCCGGGCAGGTGAAGCCCACGCCGCAGACCTGGCAGCCGGCGTCAGGGGTGGCCGCGAAGTATCCGGGCGCGCAGGTGGTGACCGCGCAGTCGGGCGGCAACCCCTGCGCACACCTCTCGCAGGCGCCGGCGCTGGCGGAGGTGGTGGTCGTCGTGAACGTGCCGTCCGGGCAGGGCGTCTGCACCGCCTCGGGCTGGGGCCCGCCCTCGCAGAAAAAGTTGAGGCCGCAGTCCAGGCAGGGCAGCGTCCCGTTGGCAGCATACTTCCCGGGGTCGCATGTGGGCAAGCAGTCGGTGTCGTTTGCCGACGCCGGCGCGAGGGTGGTCTGGCTGGCGGGGCACCTGTTGAGGCCGCCGGTGGGCTGGGGGCCACCGGGGCACCAGTACCCGACAGGGCACTCATCGCAGGCGACCGCGAATGAGGAGTTGGCGTAGTACCCGGGCACGCAGAGCACAACGCACGTGCCGTTGACAAGAGACGTCCCCGTGCCACACCCAACGCAGTCGCCCAGGAAGGAGCCGGCGGTCGTGTTGGTGAATGGGTACTCGTCGGGGCACTCCTCGATGCCGGCCCTCGCCTGGGGGCCGCCCGGGCAGATGGACCCGGACTCGCAGGCCTGGCACGGCCCCTCCGAGAAGGGCGCGTACTCGCCCGGGTCGCACACGACAACGCACGCCTCCGCGCCCGCCGCGTCGTCGACCACAGTCGTGAACCCGGGCGGGCAGGACAGGCGGTCGGTCAGCGGGCCGGTTTGGGGCCCGCCCGGGCAGTAGAAGCCGCGCCGGCAGGGCCAGCACTGGGCGCCGTCGCCCTGGGTGATGAGCGCGTACGTCCCCGGGTCGCAGGTGATGAAGCAGTCCTGGACCGAGGCCGCGCCTGTGACGCCCAAGCCCGTGGTCGTGCCGGCCGGGCAGGGCGTCTGCTTGCCGAGCTTGCCGCCCGGGCAGTAAGAGCCTGCCTCGCACAGCGTGCACGGAGACTTGGGAGTCGCCTGGGCGTACCCTGGCTCGCAGGGGCCGGCCTTGAAGATGGCGGCCTCGATGGCGGTTTTCTTTGGGTGTTGTTGGTTGGGTGAAAGTGGGTTGTGAGGTGCGCGCGCAGGGTTCGTGTGGGAGGGTCGTGTTTGCGTGCGTCAAGGCAGCTCGCAGGCGCGCGCTCCCCGCCCTCTCGCCCACGCCCAACGTCACGCGGTGCCAAGTGACCCGCAAACATCGACCTGGCAAGGGCGCGGCAGAGGTTGGGCGGCAAGGCGGGTGGGGCAGCAAGCGCGTGGCAGACGTCGCTTGCCCCCGCTGCACATTTTTTTCATCCCTCTTTTTCGTCCCTCCTCACCTTGTCAGCCAGGGATTTGTCCATCTCAGCCTCCATTCTCTGTCGTGTTCATAATGAAGTTGTGTTGGTGTGGTTAGGGATGGTGAGGTGGACGCGGAGGGCCAGGGCCGCGCCCGCAAAACGCTTGCCGGCTTCATTGCGCGCGCTCGCTCGTTCAAACAAACGCACCCGAACCGTCTGTAAAGTCTTCGTGAGCTCGGCGTCCGCGGCCTTTGGCGCGGCCTGAACGGTGGCGGCCAGCGCCAGCAAAAGCAGGGCGCACGCACGGGAGGCGCGCATGGCGGGGCGAAGGGTAGTCAGCGTGAAGAGGAAGGGTCGTGGCAGAGCTGTCTTTTCTTTTTCTCTCTGGCTCTGCAGAAAACCTTGATGAAAAAAGTTTCACCTAGAAGGCGCCTCGGTGGGCGCCGCCGCCATCCGTCCAGCCTTGCCCGCCTTCTCTCTCTCAGCGCGCCTGGATCGTCACAACGCTCTCACTCCCCCTCCACCACTTCATCCTCCGCCGCCGGATGGACCGTCCCCCCCCCCCCCCTCCGCGGCCGCCCCCCCACCCCCCCACCACACCCAAACACGTCAAACAGGCGGGCCGCGGCGGACCCGCCCATCAGCCCCGCGGCCGCGCCGCCAAAGGTGACGACGCCCGGCGGCAGCAGGCGCGCCAGGGTAGCCGCCTCATCCTCCCCGGGCAGGGCCGGGCCGGTCGTGAAGGAGCCGCCACCGGCGCCGGCCGCACCACCCCCTGCCGCAGACGCGAACGAGACCTGAAAGGCCAGCCGCTTTGCCTCCGCCTCCGCCGCGTCCGCCCGCCCGCGCTGGCGTTCCGCGTCCGCCCGGGCGACGGTCAGGGCCCGGTGCAGCTCGTCCGCGTTGGCGTCCGGGCCTGGCGCGCCGCCCGGCGCCCCACCGCCGTTGCTGGCGGCGGCCGCGGCTTGGGCCTTTTCCGCGGCGGACGCCACACTCGCCAGGCGTAGGGACAGCTCGATCTTGGCCGCCTCCGCCGCCCCGGCGCGGACCTCCATGTCAGATGCCAGGGCAGCTACGGCGTCCATGTCGGCTTGGGCAGCGGCCAGGGCGGCGCCGCCTTCCGCCCGGGCGGCAGCGACCGCACTCTCCAGCGCGTCCCTCGCCGCGCCTTCCTTGGCGACGGCCGCCTTCAGGGCCGCCTCCGCGCCGGCCGCCCGCCTCTCCAGCTGGGCCAGGCGGTCGGACGAGCCCGCGGTGGCGGCGGCCGCCGCGGAGGATGCGGTGATCGCCGACGCCAGGGCGGCGTCCCGTTCGGCCACGGCCGCGGCCGCCTTGGCCTGGGCACCCGCCTCCGCCGCGCGGGCGCCCTCCGCGTCCGCCTGGGCCGCCGCCGCCTCTTCCGTCGCCCGGGCGGCCAGGACCCGGGCGCTGGTAGCCTCGGCTTCTGCCGTGTCCGCCCTCGCGGCCAGCTCGGCCTCACGTTCGCGGAAGGACGCGGTCGCCGCGGTCGCCCGCTTGTGCCTCTCCTCTGCCGCTCTCGCGGCGGCCGTCGCCTCAGCCGCCGCCGCGCGGGCGGCCTCCGCGTCGGCCGTGGCGGCCGCGATGGAGGCTTTGGAGGCTGCCTCGGCAGCTTCAGCCCGGGTATAGGCGTCCGCGGCCTTCTGCTCAGCTGCAGTCAGCCGTTTTTCTGTTCCCTGGACCGCCGCGGTCGCTGCCGCCTGGGCCGCCGCCACCTCTGCCCGCGCGGACGAAGCGTCCCCGCCCGCGGTCGCGGTCGCAGCCTCAGCTCTAGCGGTGGCCGCGCTGGCCACAGCTTCAGCCTCGGCCGCCCGGGCGATGGCCTCCTCCCGCGACGCCCCCGTGGCCGCCACCTCCTCCTCCAGCTCCTCCACCCTGGCTTCCGCTTCCTCCGCCCGCCGCACCAGGTCACGCACCATGCCCTCCGCGGTGGCGCGCTCAGACGCAGCGACTTCAGCCGCGGCGAGGGCGGCGTCGGCCCGGGCGTTGGCGCGGGCGGCCTCCGCGCGGGTGGCCTCCAGTTGAGCAGGCAGGTCTGCTGTATCGCTATCACCATCATTTCCCACCACTTGCGCGGCGTCCGCCACCTCCCGCCGGGCCGCCATCAGCTCGTCTGCCAGGCGTGCCGCGTCTGCCAGCGCCACATCTCGGGCCGCCGCCGCGGCGTCCGCCCGGGTCTTGAGGGCGACCAACTGCTTCTTGCCCCGCAGCAGGCGGGACCGCAGCTCGTCGGCAGACAGGGCGGCCAGGCCGGCCGCGCTGCCGGGGGTGGGCGGGGCGGGGGAGGCCGCGGGGAGGGCAGGGGCGGGGGTGGTGGGCGTGGAGGCCGAAGGAGGCTTGGCGGGCGAGGCGGCCGGCGTGGAAGTGGCGGAAGCAGCAGCAGCAGGCGGCGGCGCCGCCCGCGCCGCTTTCACGTGCTCCGTCAGCCGCCCGACCTCCTCACGCAGGGCCGCCGCGTCAGCCTGGGCCGCTGCCAGCTGGTCGCGTAGCCTGGCCAGCTCAGCCGCGGCCGCGCCTTTGGCGGCTTCCACGGCGGCCGCCGCCTCGTGTGTAGCGGCCTCGGCCTCTGCGCGCGCACCCGAGGTGGCCGCTGCTGCCGTTACTGCGGCCTCCTTGGCGGCGGCCGCCTCCGCCCGGGCCCGCGTCAACTGGTCCTCCACCTTCTTGCGCGCCGCTCGTTCGTCCTCCAGCTCGCCCAGCGTGTCGGACGCGACCTCCCGCAGGCGGTCGGCCTCGGCAGCTGGGTCCGGGCCGGTCGCACCTGGGGGTGGGGGCGGGGCCCGGGAAGGGGACGGCTGTTGTTGCTGGTGCTGCTGCTGCCTGGTCGGCCGAGCAGCAGCGCCCGCACCCGCCGGTCGCGGCGGAGAGGCGCCCCCCGCGTCACCCCCGGCCGTGGAGAGCGGGAGACCAGGTTGGTTGAGTTTGTCGTCCACCGGTCCGCCATCGCCCCAGTCGCCGTCCTCGCCGTCCTCCCACCCATTGTCCTCGTCGCCGTCGTCCTCTTCACCGCCATCATCACTACCAATGACCACGGCCTGTGCTAGGTGGTGTGCCGCATCCCGTGAGAGAGCCGTCACGTCCTTGGCAGCCTGCTCCGCGAGGAGCGAGGCCTCCGTCGCGGCGCGCTCGGCCATTGCTGCCGCCGTCGCCGCGGCCGCGCCCGCAGCGGCGCCCGCCTGTTCGCGCAGGGCATTCAAGTTGCCCCAAATATTGTCCATGTCGTGTTTGAGAGGCGGGCGCGGCGCGCATGGGGTGGATGTGTGTGTGTATGCAATGGAAGAATGAAGCGCGCACCAATTCAATCGGCCTGTCCCCGCTCGACCCTCACCTCACGCACCGCTATCCAGCCATGCCTTTATCGCCCGCCCCGCCTCGCCCGCCTCGCGCATCAATACAATCGGCCCGTCCCCGCTCGACCCTAACCTCACTCAACTCACTCACCGCTATCCAGCCATGCCTTCATTGCCCGCCCCGCCTCGCCCGCCTCCCGCCATTCCACCACGCGCGCGCCACCACCACTGACGCCTGTTTTTCCTTGTAGGGCGCCCGCCAACGGCGCCGCTCTCCCGTCCGGGTAATGCGAGCGGGCCAGCACCAGGTCGCCTGGCGCCCCGCCCTCCACCAGGCGGACACAGGGGCAGGCATCATTCGCGCCGTCGCCAATGTACAAAACCCTCCCCGGCGGCACGCGCGCGCTCGCCAGCAGCGCCTCCACCACCGCGCCCTTGCACAAATTGGCCGGGCAGGCACGGCAGGCGTGGGCAGCCCGGCGTGGAGGGTGCCAAGCAGGGCAGGAGAGCTCGGCCCTCTCTTCGCCGTCTTCTGATGATGGCGGAGAGGGCGGGCCGCCACCGTGGAAGGCCGCCAGAGTCATTTCCCCAGCCGCGCCCACCCCGGCTGGATTGGTGACAATGAGGGCCGGCGCGTCGGACAGGCCGTGCGCTGCGAGGGCCGCCTCAATTAGGCGGCTGTTGGCATCGGAAACGATGATGAGAGCGGCGGTGGTGGCAGCGGCGACGCGCGCGCCTTGGCCGGCGGTGGTGGTGGCAGCCGCGCCAGCCCCACCACCCCGCCCCGCACCTGCCTGGGCCAGCGCGCCCCTCACCTCCGCAGCCATCCCCACCCCCGCCGCGCCACGCTCCGCCACGCCTGCCGGTCCACACGCCAGGGCGGCGCCCATGGCGGCCGTCCAGCCGCGCCCCGCGTCCGTGGCGGCCGCCAACGCCGCCTCCGCCAGTGCCCCAAGCGCCGACGCGGCCAGCGTGTCTGTGTTGCCCTCCACGCAAGACCAGTCAAAGTCGGTGATGACGAGGGAGGTGGGTCGGGCGGTGGTGGCAGGCCCTCCCAGCCACAGCTGCACGATGTCGGTGCGCACGGAGGAGGGGTCAGCGGGCGGGACGGCGCGGAGCGTGCGGTGGCACCACCCCGCGGAGGCCGCGGCCGGCAGGAAGCCGGCAGACTCGGGCCGGGCGGGCAGGGCCACCAAAACAGGGGCCGGGCGGGTAGCCGGCCCGCCCGCCGTGGCCGCGCCGGCCATGGTGGCCAGCAGGGCAGGCCACGCATCCTCATCGTACGCGACGTCGGCCGCGAGGACGAGGGTGGGCGGGCGAGCCAGCCCGGCCAGGGCGGCCGCGAGCGCGCCCGGGTCGCCCCAGGCGAGCGGGGCGACGTGCACCCGGCCGTGCGCGTCCTCCAGGACGTTGCGGGCTGTGAGGGCCAGGAGGCCGGCGCCCCTGTCCGTGGCGACCGCCGTGCCACCGCGGGCGGCCAGGGCGCGGGCCGGGGCGGCTGCCGCGCCGCAGCCCAGCTCCAGGGCAGTGGTCGAGCGGGCGAATGTGCGGGGCAGGGACGCCACAAAACGGGCCAGCTGTTCGCCTCCATTCCAGAGCCCGACGCCGGTCCCGAAGCCGGGCGGGGCGAGCGGGGCCGTGTGGACGCGGAGGCTGAGGCTGCCGAGGTCGAGGTCAAAGGAGAGCAGGTCGGCCTCGTCGGCCATGGCCACGGGCTCCATTCTTTGTCTCCTCTCTCCTCGCAGCACTGAAAACCGCGCTAAGCCCACACGGTGAGGACTGTTTTTCTGTGCCCTTCTACGTTTTTCCATTCCGTCCAATCGCATCGCGCGACACACACACGTCGCATATGCGACGTTCCATCATGACGCGCCTGCTCCTACGCGGTGGCCTTCCTAGCGCGCCCGCCCCGCGCTTGCCCGCTCGGTGTGTGGCGTCGTCCTCTCCGTCCTCGTCTAGCCGCCCGACCACGTCTGCACTCCCGGAGTGGCGCACCACCACCTTTGGCGGCCAAGACCGCATCGGCACGGACGGCGCCCTCGTCCAGGACGATGATGGGCCGACTCACCGGCTGACGACGCCGGGAGGCGGTCTGGTGAGTTGCTGGGAAAAGTGCTTGGAAAAGTTAGAGGAAGTGCAAGCGTGTCGAGAGCGCGCGTGGCTCCCCCCCCGACCCCGACTCTCTCTCTCTATCTCTCTCTGCCCCTCCCATCGACGACCGGCCCCGCCCACGTCACATCCCACGCAACTTCACGGCTCGCACCCCCCGACACCCAGGCTCTTGTCTCCGCCTCCGTTACCGCGGCCGGCGGGTCCGCCGCCCCGCCCGCCCCGCCCCTCTCGCCGGAGGACCTGGCCGCCCTGGTCGGGTTTGTCGCGTCCGCCTCCCGCCTGGTCGTCCTCACGGGAGCTGGCGCCAGCACGGAGTCGGGCGTGCCAGACTACCGGTCCCCGGGCGGGTGAGTGTTATTTTGCTTGCGCAGTGTGCCCCACACCTCCAACCGACACCCTTGCCCCCCCCCCCCCCCACACTATCCCATAAAAAAGGTCGATCGCCCCGCTCACATCGCCCCACTCCCATCATTGCCATTCCTTTCTTCTCTCCCTTTTTCCATCACACAGCGCGTACTCGTCCGGGTTTAAGCCGATGACGGTCCAGACCTTCATGTCCGGCCCCACCGCCCGGGCACGGTACTGGGCCCGCTCCTTTGCGGGGTACGAGCCCTTCGCCGCCACCCGGCCAAACGCGGCGCACGCCGCCCTGGCGGGTTTGCAGGCTCGCGGGTGGCTGGGCGGGGGTCTCATCACCCAGAACGTGGACCGCCTCCACCACCGGGCGGGCTCCCGGGGCGTCATCGAACTCCACGGCACGACGCACGTCGTGCGGTGCCTGAGCTGCGGGCACAAGCAGGACCGGGTCACATTCCAGGAGACACTGGCCGCGCTCAACCCGGCCGCCGCGGACGCGGCCGCCCGCATGAACGCTGCGGCCGCCGAGGCGAAGAGGAGGAGGGCCACGGCCACGCCGCGCACCGCTGCCTGCGGGGCGGCTCTGGAGGCCGCGACGCTGGAAGACGCTGACGCCCGCAACAGGATGATACAGGACCACATCCGCGAGGACGGGCCCCTGGCCATCCCCATCCGCCGCCCGGACGGCGACACCGAACTGGTCGACGCGGGCGTGGGCTTTGCCGTCCCGCCCTGCGCCGTGTGCGGGACGGGGACCCTGATGCCGGACGTTGTCTTCTTCGGGGACAGCCTGGACAAGCACGTCGCGGCGGCGGCGGCGGCGGCGGCGGCATCCTGCGATGCCATGCTGGTGGTCGGGTCCTCCCTCACCGTGTACTCTGCCTTCCGCCTGGCCCGGGCGGCCAAGGAGGCGGGCGCGGGGCTGGCGATCGTCAACGTGGGCCCGACCCGGGCGGACGAGTCGGCCGACCTGAAGATCGAGGCCCGGGCGGGGGAGGCGTTGCCGCTGCTGGCGACAACGGGGCCACTGACGCTGCCCAGGTTGTTTTGATGCAGCAGCAACAGAGAGAGGAGAGCGTAGATTGGAAAAAAGAGAGAGTGGCCCGAATGGACAGATTTTTTCAACCCCACACTTCATCACGCCTCGTTTCACGCCCGCCCCTGCTAAACCACCACCGCCACCACATTGGTGGTGTCTCTACATAACGGTTGCGAGGTGAGTGTACATGACACCGAGCATCCTATGTGAAGGGACCGCTGCCGTGCGCGTGCTGGGCCGACCGCGCCCTTCCTAGCCTGACCGCCTCCACGCCCACGGCCCCCAGCACCGCCCGCACGGCCTCCTCCTCCACCCCCCTGGACACGGCCCACCCTCTGCCGCTGGCCACGGCCGCGTGCGCGGCCCTGCGGAGTGAGGAGTGGGCCTCACCGTCGTCCGACCCTCCACGCACGACCGCCTCGACCAGCGAGGCCTCCTCCGCCTGGGGCAGGTCGATGCGGAGGATGGAGGACGCCCACAGGACGCGCGCTGCCCGGGCGGCAGGCCCCCGCCCGGGCGCGCTGGCTGGACTGGGGCCCACCCCTCCTCCCCTCGCTGCGGCCGCCGCCACCCGCCGGGCCTGCTTGGCCATGCGGGGCGACCAGGGAATGGGGGGCAAGCGCGCGCCCTCCTCCCCGCCCAGCGGCGGCGTCGACACCGCCATCAGGGCTAGGCCGTGCAGGGCCAGGGCCGCCTCCCGCTGCCCGACCCGCAGGCTGGACAGCGCGCGCACGGCCGCGTCCGCGAGGCCTGGGGCCAGGGGCGTGTGCAGCCCGCCCAGGGCGTGCAGCGCCGACGCCAGGTGCTTGGCGGAGGGCGGCCGGGCCGAGGGCGGGGCGGGGCCGGGCACGCCCGCCGCCGCGGCGGCGGCTTCGGCAGAGGCGGCCAGGCGGCAGGCGAGGCCGCCGCGCAGCGCGGCGGCGGCCCCAGCAAAGAGCGCGGCATCCCCCGGCCGGGCGTGCATGGGTTGCAGGGCGGCCAGGGTGCGCAGGGAGCACGCTGCCGAAGACACCGCGGACGCCGGGGGTGCGGCCAGGGCGTGCTGGCCGACAGACGCGGCGGCCGCAAGCACGGCGGCCGCCCGGGCGGGGAGCGGGGCGCCCGACAGCGCGGCCGCTCGCAGGGCGGCCGCTGCCCACTCTGGCGCGACCCGCCCGGCCCGGGCGCCCACCAGGACCCGCGCGCATGCCGCGCCCACGTCAGGCGGGAGCGGCCCCTTCAACAGGGTCACGCCCGCCAGGGCCAGGCGCGCCGCGACGGGCGGCCCGCCGGCGGGGGCGGCGGCCGACGCGGCCCGGGCGACGGAGGACACCCCGCCCGCCCCGTCCAGGCCCCACCGCACGCCCGCCGCGGCCCCTAGGAGCGGGCCCGCGGCCGTGGCCGGCAGCACGCCCGCGGTCGCTGCTTTGGTCACAGCCGACGCCAGGCGCAGCCGCGTCACCGGGTCGGCCGGCGGGGCGCCCGTGGCGCGGATGAGGGCACGGGCGGCCGCGGCCGCGGCCACGCCCGCGGCGGCTGTCGCTGTTGGTGTGGTGTCGCCGCCCAGCGCCCGAGGGGTGACCCGCCCCGCCAGCGCCGCCGCCCAGGCTTGCAGGCTGTCGGCGGAGTCGGCGGAGGCGAGCACCCCCGGCCTGCTGGCCATGGCAGCGACGCGGGACCAGAGGACGGTGTCTGTGTGCGGGCGAGGGTTGAGGTGAAAGATGAGCGTTTTGGAGGCGCGCGCACGAGTCGCTCCCCCTCTCCACGTTGCGTTCGCCCGCCTCCTGTGTTCTCACCATCCGCCAGCGTCCACCCGGATGCGTGTTTCCGCACAGCCCGGGCCAGTCCACGGATGCTCAGGGTCCGCCGCAGGTCGTCCACCAGGGCGGCGTGGCGGTCGACGGGAGACGGATGCCGGGCGGACGGGCACTGCGATGACAGGGGCTCGCCCGCCGCGCCGCGCACGCCCGGCGCCGGCGTGGACGCGGCCGCCCAGGTGCCCAGAGAGCGCGACGGGACCGTGGCAGGCCACCTGGTGGCACCTGACCGCAGCAGCATCACTCGGAGACGCACGCGCCCGAAGGGAGGGGGAGAATGCGGCTCTGCCAGACCGTCTGGCTCGACCTGTTTTTTCTCTATTTTTTTTAGGATGGGGACCCAGCGACCTCTTCCTTCCTTCATTCTACACGCACGCCCTGCCTCACGACCCATCACTCCCGACCATCCAGGTCCCCACCACCACTCGCAGCACCGCCGCTCGCGGCCAGGCTCTCATAGAGCAGCTCCCGCATCAGGGACAGGTTGGCCTGCGCCGTCCCCTCGACCGCCAGCCGCTGGGCGCTGTCCCACTCGAAGTCCTTGGCACAATACGCTTCCCGCACCTCCGCCACCCGCCGGGCGGCGGCGGGGTGGACGCGGGCCAGGCCGGCCAGCCAGGCATCCCCCGTCACCGCGCCCCGGACGGGCGGGCGGGGTGTGGAAGGAGGGGGAGGGGGAGGAGGAGGGGAGGGCGGCCGCGGCGCTGCTGCTCCACCAGGCTCACCGCTCGCGCCGCGCATCGGCCCTGGCGGCGGCGGCGGCGGCGGCGGTGCTGGCCAGCCCAGGAGGGCGGCCGAGAGCGCGTCGTACGCGCCCTTGTCGTACGCGGCCAGGCCGCCCCGCCCACTACCCTCCAGCTGGGCGAGGACGATCTTGGCCGCCGCAAACGTGAACAGCGAGCGCAGGGCGTCCGCGGCGACCCGCTCGGGCGAGCGCCCCCCAAAGGAGTCGGAGGGGATGTGCTGTTGGGCGGAGCGCGGGGGCAGGAAAAATGGCAGGCGAGATGGTGCGCCCTGGCGCCTGGGCCTTGGCGCCACGGCCGGGCAGATGGCGGGGGGGCGACCGGGTTGGGGAAGGGCGGCGTAATCCGCGCGCTCACACCAAGCCCGGCCCGGGCTGGCGCCGCCTGTCCGCCTCAAGCACGGTGGCATCTCCTGCAAGGAGAGGTGTGTCGGAGATCCAAGCGGGCGCGCGATGATGAAAGAGACGCGGC
>Ga0315276_10002416_pt1 | contig 17086 bp, 9 predicted proteins | sample YL17G05_0_MG_FD_204542 | JGI IMG/M metagenome (GOLD analysis project Ga0315276, IMG submission 204542) | Sediment microbial communities from Yellowstone Lake, YNP, Wyoming, USA - YL17G05_0 | ecosystem: Environmental > Aquatic > Freshwater > Lake > Sediment | place: USA: Wyoming | collected... | reverse complement strand
ATTAACGACTCCGACTGCAAAATGCTTGTTACAAGCAATGTTTCTTTGCGCGCGGGAAAACATATACTGCTCAAAAAGATTGCAGACGAAGCATTGAAAAGCACACCCTCGATTAAAAATGTAATAGTTGTGAAAGTTAATAATGAGCCGTGCGATATAAAAGCGGGAAGAGACGTTTGGTATCATGACGAAATGGCCAAAGCAAAAGAGCAATGCAACGCCGAACCTATGAACGCTGAAGACCCCCTCTTTATACTTTACACGTCCGGCTCGACCGGCAAACCCAAGGGAGTGGTGCACACAACCGCAGGGTACTTGATGCACGTGGCGTTCAGCCACAAGGTGATTTTCGACGTCCACGATAAGGATATTTACTGGTGCACCGCCGATATCGGCTGGGTGACGGGGCACAGTTATATCGTTTATGGGCCGCTTGCAAACGGCGCAACAAGTTTGATGTTCGAGGGTGTGCCGACCTATCCTGATGCCGGCAGGTTCTGGCACGTCTGCGACAAATTCGGTGTTACGATTTTCTATACGGCGCCCACAGCCATTCGTGCATTGATGCGGTATGGTGAGGAATGGCCGGCTAAGTACAAGCTGAACAACTTGAGAGTATTGGGAACGGTCGGAGAACCGATAAACCCTGAGGCGTGGATTTGGTATTACGAAAAAATCGGCCACAGCAAATGCCCGATAGTCGATACGTGGTGGCAGACAGAGACTGGCGGCATACTGATAACCCCCCTGCCGGGCGCACATACACTAAAACCGGCCAGTGCAAATAGGCCGTTCTTCGGCGTTGACCCCGTGATTCTGCGAGACGACAGCTCCGAATGTGCAATCAATGAGGGCGGCAAGCTCTGCATAAAAAGGCCCTGGCCGGGAATGATGCGCACAATGTGGGGCGACCACGACAGGTTCATCGATACATACTTCACAATGTATGACAATATTTACTTCACCGGCGACGGCTGCCGAAAAGATGATGACGGCGATTACTGGCTGTTGGGTAGAATCGACGACGTGGTGAACGTCTCAGGTCACCGTATCGGTACTGCTGAGGTAGAAAGCGCCCTCGTCAGCAATGAGAAAGTGGCAGAGGCCGCGGTTACTCCAGTTCCGCATGAGATAAAAGGACAGGGACTGTATGCGTTTGTGACGCTAAAACAGGAAATCCAGGAAAGCGAAGACCTTAAAAAAGAGCTGCTTCTGCACGTTCGCAAGGAAATAGGAGCAATCGCCGTCCCTGAAGCGATACAGTTTGCACATGCACTGCCGAAGACGCGGTCGGGCAAGATTATGCGAAGAATTCTGCGCAAGATTGCAGAAGGCGACGTATCGAATCTCGGAGACATCACGACTCTCGCCGACCCGCACGTTGTTGAGGACCTTGTGAAAGGTCGAAGCAAGTAATTCAAAATTAAAAAGAAAATATAATGGCCACAGAATTAACGAAGAACACCGGAATCAAAAACCTCGGCTGGCGGGTGACTTTTGCGGGTATGGGCATCAACCTCGCGCTGGGCGTGCTCTATTCGTGGAGCGTTATCAGCAAGGGCATCCCCGCTGAATGGGGCTGGAGCGAAACGGAAAAGTCTCTGCCCTATATGTTTGCCTGCCTGATTTTTTCGATGGTGATGGTTCCGGCGGGTAGAATGCAGGACAAAATCGGCCCTCGCCTTGTTGCTACTCTGGGCGGCGTCCTCGTCGGAATTGGCCTTATTTTCACAAGCTTTACCACCTCGCCAGCCGGTTATTTAATCGGCTTCGGCATTTTGGCCGGCGCCGGCATTGGCTTCGGTTACGCCTCCGCGACACCGCCTGCAGTAAAATGGTTCCCAGCCGCAAAGACGGGTATGATTGCGGGCATCGTCGTTTCGGGCTTCGGGCTTGCCAGCGTGTATGTGGCTCCTTTGACAACCTGGTTGATGGGCGCGTATGGTTTGAAAACAACGATATTGATACTGGGCATTTTGTTTCTTTTCGTTGTTTGTATATTGGCGCAGCTTCTCAAAACTCCGCCGGCAGGTTTCATACCCGACGGCTCGGCACCCGCGAAAGCTGTTGTCGCGGGTGACAAAAAGGTGGACTTCAGGCCTTTTGAAATGTTATCGACGTGGCAGTTTTATGTCGTATGGTTTATGTACGCGTGCGGCGCAGGCGCAGGATTGATGATTATAGCCAAGTTAGCCGCAATCGCCAAAATACAGGCAAATGTTAATCTCGGCTTTATCTTAGTCGCGGTTCTGGCTATTGGTAATGGCGCCGGACGTATCATCGCCGGCATTATGAGCGATAAAATCGGAAGAAAGGCAACGCTGTTCATCTGCTTTGTTGTGCAGGCGATTATGATTGGTCTTATCTCGCAGGCAAAGGACGGCAGCTTCCTTACGGCGGTGCCTGTGCTGGCTCTCGTGTCGGCTTTAATCGGTGCCAATTACGGGGCCAATCTCGCCCTTTTCCCGTCGATTACAAAGGACTATTACGGACTTAAAAACTTCGGCGTAAATTACGGTCTTGTCTTCACCGCCTGGGGTGTGGGCGGTTTTATGCTCGCCTTCGCCGCCGGCAAAATATATGACATCTACAAGACCTTCGCGATAGCGTATTTTGCCGCCTCGGTGCTGCTGATTCTGGCGGCGATTACGGTGTTTTTTGTGAAGCCGCCGCAACACAGGGTTGAGGCGAAGGCCTGACAGTTTCAACTTCTGGAATTAACAGACCGGCGGTATCAACGGCACACTTTGTTGATGCCGCTTTTGTTATATATTAACTTGACTGGGCTTTTTTTGTCGGGAGAAGCTGTTATGAAAAATCGCTGGCTTATCGCCGCGTGTGCGGTCGGTATTCATATATCAATAGGTTCGGTTTATGCATGGAGCGTGGTTACAAAACCCGCCATGGCCCATTTCGGCTGTTCTCTAAAGGCCGTCACTTTTACTTTCAGCATAGCGATAATTTTCCTCGGGTTATCCGCCGCTTTCTTCGGCCACTTTGTCGAATCCAAAGGACCTCGCAAATCAGGCACACTTTCAGCTATTTTCTTTGGATGCGGAATGCTCGGCGCGGCTGTTGCGTGCACATTAAAATCTCTTCCACTGCTTTACCTGACCTATGGCGTTTTGGGCGGGTGCGGCCTCGGCATCGGTTATATCACGCCGGTATCTACGCTCATTAAGTGGTTCCCTGATAAAAGAGGTATGGCTACCGGCATGGCCATTATGGGGTTTGGTTTTGCCGCTCTCATCGCGGGCCCGATTATGCAGGATCTTATTGTTTCAGTAGGCCTTGTAAAAATGTTTTTAATCCTCGGCTCAATCTATTTTGTTCTGATATTCAGCTCCGCCCAGTATCTTGCCCCGCCTCAACAAGGGTGGGCGCCGGCCGGTTTCCACGAGAAAATCAAGACCGGGAAAAAGAAAATTAAAGCCGACCTTGCCAATCTTACCGCCAATGAATCAATTAAGACTCTCAGGTTTTATTTTCTCTGGATTATGCTCTTTATTAATGTTACCTGCGGTATCGCCGTTATATCAGTCGCATCGCCCATGGCTCAGGAAATCGCCAAAATGACCCCAATGGCGGCCGCCACTATGGTCGGCTTTATGGGGCTTTTCAACGGCCTCGGAAGAATCGTGTGGTCATCACTATCAGACCATCTTGGCAGACCGGCCGTTTGGGTAACATTCTTTGTGATTCAGATTGCCGCCTTTATGCTTTTGCCCAAACTCACTGAAGCAATCGTTTTCCAGATTGTTATCTTCCTCATATTCACCTGTTACGGCGGCGGTTTCGCTTCTGTTCCCGCCTATATCAGCGATATCTTCGGCACTAAACAGGTTTCCGCTATTCACGGTTATATTCTTACCGCATGGTCCGCGGCCGGACTTACCGGACCGATGCTGGCTTCTTTGCTCAAAGAAAAAACTCAAAGCTATGCAGTTGCGCCTTATATTTTTTCCGGCTTTTTTGTCGTCGCTCTCGCTGTTTCACTTTTGATGATTGCAAATATCAAAACTCACAGGGCTTTAAAAGAGGCTATTCCCCGGCCCGAAACAGTCGTCGAATAGGTGACCGGACTTTCAACATTGCTCAAGCCGCTGGATTGCTAAGGAAGATTGAATCTCACAGGCCGTGAATAAGAAATACAGTTGTTCTAACGGCCTTAATCATGGCCTCGATATCGCCGGCTGGTATTCAAGCCTCGTCTCTGGGGGGTTATCTAAAAAGAAAATTCAGCGGTAGCGATATAATTTGACGCGTTGAATTTCGTAACGTTCCATAGGCAGACGCAAGTGTCTTCCCTGATGGCTCTGGTCGCCGTTTAGCCAGAGTTGCGTCTTCCATCGACTGTTCACAAGCTCGCCCTGCTCTATCGAGCCGATTCCCGCTATCGGGTCTCCCGGCGTATTCGGCTCAAACGTAATCACCAGCCCCTTGCCAGCTATCAAATAATCATCTGGTCCTGTTGAGATAATAATACAGCCCGCGGTCATTCCCTGCTGAATCTGCTTTCCCCATCCGGCATCCATTTTTACATTCAGCTTATATTCCCCAAGGCACACCTGCTGGTTTGGATTATTAAAATCTGCCACTACACCCGTCATCGCACCTATGCCATGTTTCTCAAGAATCATAGGCGACAACTGCCGCAGAACGTCGTATGCCTGTGCAAGTTCGCTGTCCGGCCTTGCTATACCCTCAACAGCAAACGGCGAAAACCCAATCGCGTCATGTCTACCAAACGCGTAAAAGGCGTTGACCGGATTTTCCGCCCCCCTGCCCGTCTCAGGGATAAACAAAGGATTGCCCGACTGATGATATTTCTCGACCCACTCGACGAAATTCAGAAAATAAATGTCCGGTGCAAGTAAATCGATTTCCGGCGCACCAGCACGCCAGACGTCCATCAAATGCGGTAAAGGCCCTGCACTTGGGTATTGCCCCGGCTTATAATTCGGTCGGATCAGCGCCGCGTTCACAAACATCGGCAACGCATACTCCGCCTTGCCAGCCTTGGCCACACGCCCGATATAATTGGCGTAATGCCACGCCATAAAAATCTCTTCCGCCTCATCCCCCACGCCGAAAACTTCCTCCCACGTCCCCGATATCTTGAACCCTCCTGCTTTCCAGACCTCGTTAAATTCAGGTATGAGAGTCTCTTTATGCCCCTGCAGGTAATCCATCAGTTCTTTAGGCACCGGCTTCTCGAACTGTTCGTTTGCCGCCGGGCAGTGGTCTCTCGCATCGGGTATCATTCCCGGCTCATTCTCAACTTGGACCATAATCACCGTCCGCCTTCCTTCGTCAATCCTGCGGATATGACGCATAAGCGATGCAAACGCGTTTGCATCGACCATAAGGTTTTCTTCACTGAAGGCTGTAAGCATTTCCAGCCCTCTGCCGGTCTTATCCCGTGCCCGCGGAAACCGCTCATAGTCCTTCTTCACCCAGTAAGGAACGTAGCAGGACATACTGTTCTTCCAGCTTCCAAACCATAGCAGAATCAGGCGCATATTGTGGCGTCTGGCGCCCCTTATCAGGTCGTCAACAAGAGTAAAATTAAACCTGCCCTCCTGCGGCTCAATCAAATCCCAGTAAACAGGCGCAAGTACCGTATTAAGATTCGATTTGGCAAGCTGCTGCCACATCATCCTCATACCGGGTCCATCGGGACTCGACGCCGTTGAGTTACCCAACTCCCCGCCGATAATCAAAAACGGCTTGCCGTCAACTATCAATTGTGTCGCTTCTCCCTGCCTGCGAAGATGCGGAATATGTCCCTTCTTTTCAGCTCCTTCAGAGACGATTCCTCCGGTGACAAAACTAAATATAACGCAGGCCGCTGTCAAATTCAGCTTTAATCGACCTATCTTTTCCATTTGCGTCTCCTTATATTTAATATTTCGTTCCCACGATTTATATTCCTTTCACAAATTCGTGTCAAGCAGGACACGGGAATTTCTTAAGAGAAGTAATGTCTGGGTAAACCACAACCTGCAATTTATGATAATACTATAGGCCGTGAATGGGAAATACAGTTGCCTTGATGGTCTTAATCGTGTTTTCTATCGCCGGCATCACTGCTTCCCTCTGATGGTTGCTTACAGCAAGTGTTCTGTCGTGTAATCCTCCCTGCCAGTCGGTGCTGCCGAGCATAACGCCGCCGAGGGCGTGCTCCTGATTTTCGCTGTCAGCACCACACAGGACACTCCATGCCAGCGCCCATGCTCTTACAGTATTATCGATATTATACCCGCCGCCGCCGGCCGCAAGGATTGGTTTCTCAAAACTTAACAGATGACCGATGACCTCAGCATAAACATTATTAGTAAGACACAAATTAGCAAGAGGGTCGCCCGCAAGAGCATCCGCCCCCAGTTCTAAAACAAATACATCCGGCTTGAAAGCCCCAATCAACGGCAGCACCAGCGATTCGAATGCCTTCATATACGCCTCGTCGTAAGTACCTATCGGCAGAGGTATATTTACGCAGTAACCCTCCCCTTCCCAGCTGCCGATTTCGTCTTCGAATCCCGTTCCAGGAAATAGCGTCCTCGGGTTCTGGTGTAATGATATAGTCATAACGTCTCGCCGGCCGTAAAATGCGTATGCGACTCCGTCGCCGTGATGAACATCCACGTCGAGATATAAAACCCGCTTGCCCTCCTCAGCCAGTATCATACACGCAAGCGCAACATCATTAATATAACAAAACCCCGATGCCCGTTCAGGCCTGGCGTGATGAAACCCGCCCGATGGATTAAACACCGCATCTGCCTCGCCCGCCAATATCAGCTTTGCACCCACCAGCGTCCCCCCGGTTGCCAGTACCGCACCATCGTATAATCCATCAAAAACCGGGCAATCCGGCGTCCCTATTCCCATACCTAACGCTTCAGCGTTAAATTTGCCTTCGGATGCCTCTTTCAAAGCGTGCAGATAACGCGCTGAGTGAAACTTCTTTAGAACAACCCTCTCAACCAGCTCAGGTGCCGCTTCCCTTCTTCCCGCCCCCGACAAAAGCCCCATTGAACTTACAATCTCTCGCACCCTTTTTGCCCGGATTGTATTAAACGGATGCTCAGGAGGATACGGATATTTCTCGAGCTCCCGCGAATAAACAAATACTGCTTCTCTCGTCCCCAAATGCTTCTACCTTTCTTTTTCTGCCAAATCGTACGTTACGCTGTAGACCTGACCGTCGAACTCCGTGTTCACTTTGTAGCCGGAGTTGTGAAAGATTGCCAGCATCGCCTTATTGCCCGGCAATACCTTCGCATAAAAATGCTTCACGCCTCGCTTCTTGGCAATTTGAGTAAGGTAATCCAGCAGAAATGTCCCCATACCCTTCTGCTGCCATTCGTCCTGCACAATAAAGGCAACTTCCGCTGCCTGGGTCTTCGGCTCGAGAAAATACTGGGCAATAGCTACTATTTCTTCGCCGGAAACCCCCGGAACCGTCCCCACAATAGCGAGGTCCTGATAATAATCAATGTTTGTCAGCTGCTGCACGTCCTTATGAGGAAATGCAATCGTGTGGGCCATATACCGCGTCTGAACAGACTGGCTGCTTAGCGAATACAGCATCTCCGACAGCGCCGCTTCATCAGTAGGCCGCACTGGTCTGAAAAATATCTCCGTCCCGTCGCGTAATGTATCATACCGCTCCAGCTCCTCCGGGTACGGTAACTTCTCGGTATCAAGCTCTATCTGGTCGGCGTAAATGTACATCTGGGACTTCGCTGCCTGAATCAGCTCTTTCCGGAACTTCGGATGCGCAATGTTAATCAGCGACAGCACCCTTTCCCTGATGCTCTTGCCGTGCAGGTAGGCAGTCCCGTATTCAGTAACTACATAGTGAACATCACCGCGTGTGGTAACTACGCCGGCTCCTTCGGTCAGGTGCGGCACAATCCTGCTTATCTTCCCATCTTTTGCAGTGGACGGCATCGCGATAATCGCTTTGCCACCCCTGCTTCTGGCCGACCCACGGATAAAATCAATCTGGCCCCCGATACCGCTGTAAAATCTGTAGCCTAATGAGTCCGAACATACCTGGCCCGTCAAATCGATTTCCAGTCCGACATTAATCCCGACCATTTTCTCATTCTGGCTTATTATGTAAGGATCATTAACATATTCGGTAGGATAAAATTCGAAAAAAGGGTTATTGTCTATGTAATCGTAAAGCCGTCTTGAGCCCATACAGAAGCTCGCTACGATTTTACCGTGATTGAGTGTCTTTTTGGCGCACGTCACCGCTCCGCTTTCAATCAGCTCGATAATCCAGTCACTGAACATCTCTGTATGAATACCGAGGTCTTTCTTGTCCATGAGAAAGTCAGCAATCGCTTGGGGTATCCGTCCTATACCACATTCAATCGTGCTGCCGTCTTCGACAAGTCTGGCGATATTCTGACCGATGCTGCGAAGGGTTTCGTCAGGTTCGGTTATCTCTGTTTCAATGATTTCTTCATCGTAAGGCACCAACGCATCGATGCTGTTGACATGTATGAAGCTGTCTCCGAAAGTCCGAGGCATCCTGCTGTTCACCTGTGCTATAACATACCTCGCATTGGCAGCGGCAGATTTTACGATATCTACCGACACCCCAAGGCTGCACATACCGTTTACATCAGGAAGTGTTATGCTGATTAACGCAACATCAATCGGAATTCTGCCTTGTTCGAACTCTTGCGGTATTTCCGAGAGGAATATGGGGGTGTAGTCCCCGATACCCTTGCTTAGAGTATCGCGAACGTTATCGGCTATGAAAAAACTGTTCATCTTGAACTTTTCGCGAAACTTCTCGTCGGCATAAGGCGCGGCACCCATCGTCAGCAAATGGACTATATGCGCGTCTGTTATTCCGCTGGAATGCTTGACAAGGGCATCGACAAGATGCTGCGGCTGACCGCACCCGGTACCTATAAATATATGATTACCCGACTTAATCAGCTTCATCGCCAATTCTGCTGTCGTTATTTTCCCCTTATACTTCTCTTTCCAGTCAAATTTTTGCATAGTTGCTTTTCTAAATTAAATCTGTTCCACGCTTATTCTCGCATCTACTGCTATTGCCGTTGTCCCCGCCCGCCCGACAACATACGGGTTTATATCCATCTCTTTAATCTGCGGAAACTCGGTTACTAATTGCGAAAGTCTCTGCAGCCCCTCTGCTATTGCATCTATGTCCACTCCCTCTTCGCCGCGCACACCCTTCAGTATTTTGTATGTCCTGGTGTTGATAAGCATCTGCTTAGCTTCTTCTGATGTCAATGGTGCCAGATAAAATGCTACGTCTTTTAGCACCTCGACCATCGTCCCGCCCATACCGAACATCATCAATGGACCGAAATGAGGGTCGCGATGCATCCCAAGTATAACCTCTTTGCCGCCTCCGCACATCTCCTGAACAAGAACTCCGAGGATATTCGCGTTAGGCATCTGCTTCGGTATCCGGTACATCATAAGGTCAAAAGCATCCATTACTTCAGCGGCGCTGCTTAAACTCAGTTTAACACCGCCTACATCTGACTTATGTAATATATCAGGAGACCAGATTTTCAACACCACGGGAAATCCCAGTTGCTGCGCTATATTCGCCGCCTGCTGCGCCGTCGTTGCTATCGACCCTCTCGGCGTCACAAAACCATAAGCTTCGATTATTTCCTTCGAATCCTCCTCACTGATTTCCCTAATCCCGCGCCGCAGATACCTCTCTACAATATTTTCAACTTTTCTGCGGTTAACAGCAAACAGCTTTACCACTCGTTTGGGCTGGGTTCGCCACCTGAGATATTCCGTCATTACCTTGATAGTGGAGATAGCCATTTCTGTGTCATCATATAGTGGGATTTTGCCTTTCCTTAGTATCTTTGCCGCCTCAGTAATTTTCCCGGCGCCAAGAAAACAGGCAAGAACCGGCTTGGCCGGCTTCTTGCTCGTTATTCTGACAATCGCTTCCGCGGTAGCTGCAGGTTCTGTCATCGCCTGAGGAGTTAAAAGCACTAAAACTACATCGACTTCGCTGTCATCAAGAACGGCATCAAGTACAAACTCATAGCGGTCAGCTAAGGCATCGCCAAGAATATCTATAGGATTGTTAATATTAGCGACAGCCGGCAGCTTGCCCGCCAGTTTCTTCGTTGTCTCATTATTCAGCTTCGCAAAACTAAGTCCCTGTTGCTCAACAGCATCCGCCGCCATAATACCCGCTCCGCCAGCATTGGTGATTACCGCTACCCTTGAACCCGCAGGAAGGGGCTGATTTGCAAAGGCCTGCGCATAATCAAACTGCTGCTTTATGGAATTACATCGTATGATGCCGGCTCGCTCAAATACACATTCATACGCAATATCGCTGCCGGCGAGACTGCCCGTATGGGATGATGCTGCCTTCGCTCCCGCCGAAGTGCCACCGGCCTTCATCAGCAATATCGGTTTCTGCTGTGAAATTTGCTCTGCTTGGCTCACAAAAGCATTGCCGTCAATAATGCTTTCAAGATAACCAGCAATGACCCGCGTTTCAGTATCGACGGCAAGTGCCTTTATAATATCAAGCTCATTGATGTCCGCCTTATTGCCTATGCTGACAAGTTTACTGAAACCGATGCCGTTGGCATTGGCCATATCAAGGATTGCTGCCATTAAGGCCCCTGATTGTGAAAGATATCCTATTGCGCCCTTTGCAGGAAGATCGCCCCCAAAGCTGGCGTTGAGTTTATTCCCCGGAACTATCACCCCAAGACAATTCGGGCCGATTACCCGGATGCGCGCCTGCTTTGCTATCTGAATAACACGTTGCTCTAGTTCCCTGCCCTCCCGCCCGACCTCTTTAAAACCGGATGTAATAATAATAACTGCTTTACTCCCGACCTTCGCACACTGCTGCATAACCTCAGGAACCATCTGTGCTGGAACCGAAATAATCACAAGCTCAGGCGTCTGCCTGATAGATGCAAGGTCAGGATAACACTTAAGACCTTCTATCGTCTCCGTATTCGGATTGATTGGAAATATGCTCCCCTTATATCCTGCTTCAAGCATACTTCTGAGGATCTCATAGCCCACCTTGCCCTTTGTTCTGGACGCACCGACGATAGCAACTGAGCTCGGATTAAAAAACTTCTTGAGGACCATATAACTTGATAACCTTTCTGAACATAAAAAACAGTTCTTAAAAGTGAAGTATCTTACTTCATTTCAAAGTGATTTGCAAAGCTTTTTATTGCTAATTAGCTTTGTTTCGATTTTATTAAATCGATTTTCTAAGTTCAGGTATGTCCGGCTCGATGTGAATCGTAATGTTAACGGGACGTGTTATCTGCTCGTTCAGGGCTTTTTCTAAACTATCGGCTATTGCATGGGCGGCAGCTATGTGCAAATGCGGGTCCACGAGGATATGCAGGTCGAGAAAAACTTCTCTGCCGACCAGCCGGCTCCGCAGCCGGTGCCACTGACGTATTTGGCCGTCGGCGTTAATTACGCTTTTTATCTGCTCCATCGTTTTCGAGTCAACCGCACTTTCCGTCAATTCGTCTACGCACCCGCCTATTATTTTAAGGCCGACCAGCGCTATCATCGTACCGACCACAACCGTAGCAATCTGGTCGCCGTAATGAAATCCGAACTTCATCAATATATAACCTATTATTACCGCTAACGAGCTGAAGGCATCGCCTCGCTGTTCCCACGCATTGGCGTAAAGTGCCGCACTGTGAGTTGTAATGGCAACCCTTTTGGTAACTCTCGAAAGAGACTCTTTGGCAATTATCGCCAGTATCGCAACTATCAATACAAGCAACTGAGGATGTTTGATATGGCCTTTGATTATATCATTAACAGCATAGTAAATTGTTCCGCCGCCAACAACAAGCAAAGCTATGGCTATAATACCTGTCGCCAGTGTTTCGAGTCGTCCATGCCCATAAGGATGTTTCTGGTCCGGCTCTTTCGAGCCAAGCCGAACGCCCACCAAAATCATCAGGTCGGTAGTCATATCGGAAAGCGAATGAATACCATCGCTAATCAGAGCCATCGAATTGCCTATGAAACCAAATATTACCTTGACCACACACAGACCTATATTTACTGTGATGGCCAAATACGTAACATTTCGTATCTGTTTGCGTGAAATTTCCTGTTTTAAGTCGTTCATCCCCGGTCTAACCTTCTACTTGTCTACGAATGTTTAAAACTTCTTTGAGGTATTTGCTATTGATCTGACGGTCCTTTGCCTCAACTATTACCCGCATAACAGGTTCGGTATTACTCGTGCGCAAATGAAGCCAGCCGTCGTCGAAGTCGAATCGGCAGCCATCGGTGGTATTAAGCTTTGCATCGGCGAAGGTATTTTTAGCCAATTTCAGGATTTGTTGGGCCTGTGATTTATCCGCAGCAAATTTATCTTTGCTCATATAATAGCCGGTGATTTCACCAACCAGCTGGCTTATCGTTTTTCCTGTCTCGGCCATCAATTGCAGAATAAGGGCAATGCCGACAAGACTGTCGCGTATCGGCCCGACCCGCAAATCAATTACGCCGCCGTTACCTTCACCGCCTATGACGCAGCTGTGTTCGAGCATGGCTTGGGCCACGTTTGCCTCGCCGACAGCGGTGCGGATGACCTGGCCGCCGGCCTCCTTGGCAATATCGTCGAGCATCCTCGACGTCGAAAGATTTGTTGCTGCTTTGCCGCTTTCCCTGCTGAAAATGTATTTGGCTGCCAAAGCAAGTGTGTATTCTTCGCCGATATATGTTCCGGCCTCGTCAACAATCGCCAGTCTGTCGGCGTCAGGGTCCTGCGCAAAGCCGATGTCGGCTCCTTTCTCTTTTACTACTTTACAAAGACCGGTTAAGTTCTCGGCTGTTGGTTCGGGTCTGTGGGCGAAAATACCTGTCGGCTCATCGTTTATTGCAATAACTTCACAGCCGAGTTTGGCAAGCATTTTTTTGGTTACACGCCCACCTGCTCCATTGACACTGTCTAAAACAACCTTGAATTTCTTCGCTGCGATTGCCTCCTCGTCAGCTATTGCCAAAACCTTATCGATATGCGTAGCATCGGTCTGCTCATTGGTAGTTACTTTGCCGTGATTAAGTGAATCGACAATAGCAAAATGCTTATCGGAAAAATACTGCCTGATTTGTTCTGCTGTATTGGCCGGCGGGGCGATACCATTACCGAGTAACAGTTTTATTCCATTATATTGTATTGGATTGTGTGAAGCGGTGATGATGACCCCGCCGCTGCAATGAAGCTCTCTTACCATAATACCAACGCCGGGCGTTGTTACGAGCCCTAAATCAACCACGTCAATTCCGACCGTGCATAGTCCTGTCGCTACAGCCGATTTTAGCATTTGCCCGCTTGACCGCGAATCCCGCCCGATGCACACCGATAATTTCCCCTCTTTGCTGGTATGGCTGTTTTTCAGAAATTTACCGAAGGCGCAGCCGTACTCGGCAGCAATTGAAGGAGTAAGATTTTCGCCGACGATGCCTCTCATCCCGCTGATACTTATTATCAATTTCTCAGGCATATCAGTCTAACTTGCAAACATAAATTTCATTTACGAAATCAAGCTTGCCGAGTTCTTCAACGGCTTTTGCGTCGGGTTCTTTGTCGAGACTGACGGCAAGAATGGCTTTTTGTTCCTCAGGTTTCTGCCCCACACCCATCGTGCATATATTGATTTTATGCTTGCCGAAAACGGTTCCTACGGCCCCGATAACGCCGGGCTTGTCATCGTTAAAGATGACCAATACCGCTCCCTGCGGCGTCATCTCTATATTGAATCCGTCAAGCTCGATAATTCGCAGCAGTTTCTGTCCGAACACCGAGCCCGTTACTGTCCGCGTGACATTATCGGTAACGACTTTGGCGCTGAAGCTTGCCGCGACATCTTTCGCCTCCGTGTTTTTCGTTTCGTCGATGCTTATGCCGCGTTCTTTCGCAAGAACACCGACATTGACCATATTTAAAGGCATATCGAAATGTCGCTGCAATAAGCCGATTAGAAAGCCAAGAGTAACCGGTTCGACAGACGCTTCGGCAATTGTGCCGCGATATTGGACTCCAACTTTCTTGATAGGACCCGTCGTTATGGTGCTCACAAGTGTGCCTATCCGCCGGGCAAGTTCGGCATACTGGCTCACAATCAACGGCATTGCCCCTGCTGCAGATGGTGCGTTCACAGCGTTTCTGACCGCGCTGCCCTTAATGGCATCGACAAGAATCTCTGCTGCTTCGACGGCGACCTCGACCTGCGCCTCCTCTGTGCTGGCGCCCAAGTGCGGCGTAACAAGGCAGCTTTCAAACTCTTTGAACCGGAAACTTTCAGGCGGCTCCTTCGGAAAAACATCCAGAGCAGCCCCGGCTATACGTTTCTCGGCAAGTGCGTTATAAAGTGCGTCTTCGTTAATAATCCCGCCTCGCGCGCAGTTAATCAGCCGAACGGTCGGCTTCATCATCTTGATTTGTTCGGCGCCAATCATATTAAGCGTCTGCTCGTTCTTCGGCACATGAACGGTGATATAGTCGGCCTCCTTGAACATCCTTTCGAGTTTATCAATTACTTCGACGCCAGCTTTTTCCGCATCAGGCGGCGCTGCAAGCGGGTCATAGCCGAGTATCTTCATATTAAGCCCTTTTGCCATCTTCGCCACTGCCATACCTATCCTGCCTAATCCTATAACCCCGAGCACCTTGCCATTAAGCTGGTTCCCCATATATTTCTTCCTGTCCCACGCCCCGCTTTTCAGGCTGTTGCATGCAGGGACAACGTTTCGGCTCATCGCAAGCATAAGGGCAACCGTGTGCTCCGCAGCACTGAGCGTATTGCCGCCCGGCGTATTCATAACGAGAATCCCTTTTCTCGTCGCCGCCGGAACATCGATGTTATCTACTCCTACGCCCGCTCGCGCAACACCCTTCAGTTTCCCCGGATTGGTCAGCACTTTGGCGGTAACTTTCGTATCGCTTCGGACAATCAAGCCGTCGTATTCGCCGATAATCTTGGCGAGCTCGTCCTCGCTGATTTTAAGTTTCACAACGGCCTCGACGCCGTCCATTGAATTGAGTAAATCAATTCCTTCCTGTGCAAGCTTGTCTGTAATTAGAACTTTAATCATCACAAAACCTCAAAAACTTTGCATTCATATTTTACCCCCACCCTTGTGGTGGGGGTCATTTATTTGCCTTCATATTGTATCCGCCCCTCTAAAAATAGCAAGCCTTGAAAATCTCTGGACAGAACATCTTTATCTGGAACCCACTTACGCACGTATAAAGCACAATTAAAAGGTTCAGGGAAGTGGAGGATAAGCTCCAATAAACCTGGTATCCTTTTTTGGTCGGCCGAGAAGCTCGCTGATTTCTGCCGGAAGACTGGTCGCCGCCGTGGCGCCGGGAAATCCCTTCAATAATTGATAATTACCCAGTTCGCGACTTTTGAACAAGGGACCGCTGTAATTGGCGAAATACTTGCTGTGGGCCGAAAATTCCGGATATAGTTTCTGCAAACCCTCCGGCGACTCAAATCTCGTCTGACAATTAACGTCCGCCGCAGGACTCCACAAAATCAATGGTTCAGCCTTGTCCCCGCCGCGCACGTACACATTATAATCGAGTTGTTTCACCTGCGGCTTGTTGAGCCGTTCGTACAACTTCTCCGGCTGCCAGAAAACTAAAAGCGGCCCGCGATAATTTTCATCCGCCGTCAGAAGGTTATTGACAAATACGTGTCCATATCGGTCGTTGACGTCCGGGCCCGTGCTCGGATGCCAGCCGAAATGGTCGCCCACCGCGCTTCTCTCGGTGCGCCCAATGAATGTGGCGCTGTTTATAAATGTGTTTTGGTAAATCTGTGCATCCGAACTGTTAAGAATCCGCACACCCTGGTCGCAGTTGACGAACACGTTGCCGGCGCAAATTACTCCCTTGGATATTTCAAAGAAAAATCCGCTGTCGCTCGGATACCACCGCTCGCTTGTGACCCGGCCTTCGACTTTACCTACCCCCTCGACCCAGTTGTCTACAAAAACACCGTCAACCTCGCCTACGTCATACCAGATGCCGTTTGAATACGGAAGGTCGATAACTAGATTGTCCCGGCATGTAACGCGGTAACTTTGATTGAATATCTTCACTGCCGCCGGATAGTACCCCGTGATTTGCTCGATATTGTTCCGGGTGAAAATGTTCTTCTCTAACAAAACATCCGACGAAGCAATGACATAAATGCCTTCCGTGCTCGTGTCGCTCACTTTGCAGTTCCGAATCGTTAATTTATCTCCGCGCAGATATGCGGCGACCCGCGAACAGAAAGTAATCTCGCAATTCTCCAAAGTCGTCCCCACTACTTCCTTCCCAAACTTGCTCTCGTCGGCCAAACCCTCCGGTTCAGTCCCTTCTACTTCTATCGCGCGGTGGGCATACTGGGTAAAAGTAATCCCCCGAATCACAGGCCCCTTGCCATCCGATTTTTTCCCGTGACATTCCTTCGTCGTCCGTGTAAGACCGCCGTTGAAAGCAGTTATCTCCACCGTATGTTGGTTCGGGTCAACGTTGATTAAAACCTCTTTCGTATCATAATTGATATAATACGAATTCGCATCAACTTCACCTTCCCAGCCGGCCGACTGTAAAAACTTCCCGTCCACGAACACCATATCATTGTTAAAACGATGCAGCGGAGTTTTCCTCCCGTGATTGCTGCGCCACCACCAGTCTAATGGCTTCTCGGGAAATAAACGGTTCCACGATGTCTTCCATAATCCGTTCCTTAGTTTCTCCCACTCCATTGCCACAAAAGCTCCCTTCAAAATGGGCTGTTCATCCTCGTATGGCTGTATTGTGATTCCCTGGTTCAATACCAGCTCGCCCGTCCTGTAAACCCCGCCTCGCATCACGATTGCGTCGCCGCTTTCTACCCGCTTTATTGCAACTTCTATTGTCGTTGGCTTCTCAAGCTTTTGTCCGCTCTCTTCCGCATTTCCATCCGGCGCCACATAGTAAATCTTACCAGCTCCCTTCGGTAAATCGTATTTCTGTCGAATCGGCCCGTAAGGCCCG
>Ga0315276_10002409_pt1 | contig 17110 bp, 13 predicted proteins | sample YL17G05_0_MG_FD_204542 | JGI IMG/M metagenome (GOLD analysis project Ga0315276, IMG submission 204542) | Sediment microbial communities from Yellowstone Lake, YNP, Wyoming, USA - YL17G05_0 | ecosystem: Environmental > Aquatic > Freshwater > Lake > Sediment | place: USA: Wyoming | collected... | reverse complement strand
CAATGCTCTGCTAAACCAGCCAAAACCAAATTCTTTACTTCGGCTTGATATTTAGATTGGAAAGGCAAAATAGTGATGTCTTGTGATTGATTCATTGACTGAATCTTTTTCTTGTTGAAATGAATTAGGCCTGTTCCTTTTACGGATTGCGGGCTAACGAATAATTATTCAGAAAAGTTCCTTATAAATCGTCAAACATATATTATACCGGTCGGTTATAAGGCTAAACCTATTGGCTATAATCTTACCCTGGTTTTTGAAACACTCCTGAATGTCTTGATATTCGTATACACTCCCCCATACCTGGGATGGAATACCCATACCCTTTCACAAATCAAATTTGAAGAAGATCAGTTTTGAACGTTTCCCATTTAGGATGAGTAATTCTATTGTGGTTACCGTGAGCAAATCAAAACCGGGGAGGGCATGTTTAATGGATAATCAAAACGAAATGGTGGAAACAGCTGAAGAAGCCTTAAGTAAACTCTCCGGAGGACGTGTTTTGGATGTGGCAACAGGTGGTGGGGGATTCATTACCTACCTGATGGAAAACCTAAAAGACTATTCAGATATTACCGGCATTGACCGCAATGAGCGCCCATTGGAAGCTGCGCGTAAGGCGCACAGCCTTGAGAATATTCGCTTCCAGTGCATGAATGCAGCCCGGATGGATTTCCCGGATCGTCATTTCGACACCGTGTCCATCGCAAATTCGCTGCATCATATGGCTGACCTGCCCAGCGTGCTCTCTGAGATGATGCGGGTGTGTAAACCGGGTGGACGATTCATCATCAGTGAGATGTACCGGGACGGTCAGAGCGAAACCCAACTAACCCACGTTTTATTGCATCATTGGTGGGCAGCGGTAGACACCGCCGAGGGGATCACCCATCATGAAACGTTCACTCGCCAGCAAATACTTGAATTGTCCAGAAAGCTGGATTTACAAAACCTAAAATACTATGATGAAAAAGACCTGGAATCAGATCCCAGGGATCCTGAAATGATCCAGGAGCTGGATGGCGTCATTGACCGTTACATCCAGCGTAGTCAAGCGCTTATTGGGGGCGCAGAATTGTGCCGGCGAGGGGAAGAGTTGCGGAAGCGGGTGCATGAGGTGGGATTTCAGGGAGCAAGTTCCCTATTCATATTCGGCGAGAAATAAACAACCATTCGGAGGAAATAGCATGATCAAGCGATATCGCCTCTTAACTCTTGTGATCATACTCAGCAGCCTGGTTGGGGCTTGCGGAAAGAGCAACACACCCACCGAGGCAGTCTTACCAACCACCACATCATCACAACTTCAAGCGACCATCACGATTGCGACAACCACTCCGCTGGCGACGGTTGCCCCGGATGCAACGGCCCCACAATCCTCTCCAGGCGAACTGTCAACCGGGTTGGATGGACTCGAGTTTGATGCCTTCGTGGACACATCCTACCGCCGCTTACTCAGCCGTGACCCTGAAACCGTGCTCGAGTTCGGGTTAGCTCAAGTGTATGGCACCCCCACAGACCAACTGACAGACATCTCCGATGCATACATCCACCAGACGCAAACCCTGGAATCGGATATATTAAGCCTGCTGCAGCAATATGACCGCTCTACACTGACCATTGAACAGCAACTTACTTACGACATCTATGCCTGGTATCTGGGTGATAAGGTGAAGGGGCATGAGTTCATGTATGATGATTACCCAATTAATCCCACAGTGTTCAGCGTTCAGCTCGATCTGCTGCAATTCTTCACCGATCTGCGCCCGCTGACAAACCTGCAAGAGGCGCAGGATTACATCGCCTGCCTCGGACAGGTGGAAACCAAGTTCGATCAGCTCATAGACGGGTTACAGCGGCGCGAGCAAAACCAGGTGATGCTGCCAGGCTTTCTGGTTGGTTGGATGATCGGAGATTTAAACGGCATCGCTACCAGCAGTGCCCACCTTACCCCTTATTACACCGCCTTCGATACTAAGATAAGTGCATTAACCAATATCAGTGAGGCAGAAAAAGTAACTCTATTAACAGCTGCGGAAGACGCCATCGATACGTCAGTCATCCCGGCATACCAGGCACTGGTGAGCTACTTTGAGCGCCTTCAACAGGTGACCACAAATGATGTAGGGGTATGGAAATTCCCCAATGGTGAGGCTTATTACACCTATGCCCTGAGCCACTATACCAGCACCGACCTGACCGCTGACCAGATCCATGAATTGGGTTTACAGGAACTCGAGCGTATCCATTCAGAAATGCGGAAAATCTTCGATGAGCTTGGCTATCCTCAGGATGAAAGCCTGCCCGAGCTATATAGGCGCGTGGTCAACGATAGTGGTGCCTTTTCTGGGGACGAAATCGTGCGAGGTTATGAGGACATCATTACAAACGTCGACCAAAATATATCGAGCGCATTTGATTTGCGTCCCAGCATTGGTGTGATCGTGGTTGGAGGACCAACAGGTGGATATTACATGCCACCAGCCGTGGACGGCTCACGCCCGGGTATGTTCTATGCCCAGGATACAGGAGTCCAACCTAAATATAGCATGCCCAGCCTGGCTTACCATGAAGCCATTCCGGGGCACCACTTCCAGATCGCAATTGCTCAACAGCTGGACTTGCCAGACTTCCGGCGGGGGTCTGATTTCACCGCTTATGTTGAAGGCTGGGCATTATACGCAGAAAGGCTGGTGGAAGAACTCGGCTTTTATGGCAATGATGTCTATGGTGATCTGGGTCGCTTGCAGGCTGAGGCGTTCCGGGCTGCCCGGTTGGTGGTCGATACCGGCATGCATGCCAAGCGATGGACATTTGATCAGGCCGTTGATTTCATGGTTAAAAATACCGGAATGCCTGAGAATGCCGTGCAGAGGGAAGTCAGCCGATATATTTGCCTGCCTGGTCAGGCTACGGCTTATTACATCGGTTATACTAGAATCCTGGAAGCCCGACAGCGAGTGATGAACGAATTGGGAGACCAGTTTGATCTAAAAGAATTCCATAATATCCTGCTCGGCAGCGGTGCAATACCCCTGGATATACTTGACCAGGTGATCAGCAGCTATATCCAATCCAAGGCAAATGGAGGGTAGAAATTTTATGAAGGACCTGATCTTCGCTTTCATGTTAGGCAACGGAGAAGCGGAAACCGATGCACTGAGATTGGCCCGTAGTATCCGCGCTTTCGGAGGGCAATTCTGTTTCAATCCGATCTGGATGCTCAGCCAAAGGAGTGAAGATGACCTCCTTGAAGTAACCCGGCAGGGGTTATATTCCTTAGGGGTACGAATGATTACCTTTGATATGGATCCTGAGGCAGTGCACTTCCCTTTCGCGGATTACGTGACTGCAGCAGGTATCGCTGAGGGGCTGGCGCAGGCTGAAACAAGATTTCTGACTATGATGGCGACAGATACACTCGTGCTGCAAACACCATCAGCATGCCTCCTGCCAGTCGGTAAAAGCCTGGGGGCCTGCCCGGTACATCTGAAATTGCTTGGATCCGGCTATAACGACCCGATCGACGAGTTTTGGAGTCTGATCTACCGTCACTGCCAGGTGGATTTGGAGCGGATTTTCCCCTTACAGACCATCGTGGACGAGCAGCTGGTCCGGGCTTATTTCAATGCAGGATTGCTGATTGTCAGACCTGAACGTGGTTTATTGCGTGCGTGGCAAGCAGATTTCGATCATTGCTACCATATGCCGGAATTTAAACCGTTTTACACGATGAATGTTTTATATGATATTTTCATGCACCAGGCGGTTCTTGCGGGCAGTATTTTATCCTCCTTGAAACCGGAAGAATTCCAGCAATTACCATTTAAGATGAATTACCCACTTCATCTGCACACCAGGGTGGCTGCGTCACGCAGACCCGCAAGCCTGGACCAGCTGATTACCTGCCGTTATGAGGACTACGACGAGTTCTTTAGTAACCCGGATGTGGATGGACTGATCCAGATCGATAAACCGCTGAAAGACTGGCTGCAAGCTCAATTTGAGTGAATTTAACAACGGGTTTTTAGAAGTGATTAGAATGCCAATCGATGATCCACCTTCGATAATAATCCGGGGAATGCATAAAGATGACCTGAGGTTTGCCGTTCAATGCACTTCTGCTGAAGGTTGGATGAGTGAAGGCGAGACGACTCTGGAAGGTTTTTTCCTCAATGACCCTCAAGGCTGCCTGCTGGCAGAGGAAAGTGGGCAGCCTGTGGGGATTTGTATAGCCACCTGTTATGGCACAAGCGGGTTTATTGGTGAATTGATTGTACGCCCGGATGCGCGCGGGAGAGGCGTGGGCGCAGCATTGTTGAAGCATGGTGTACGGGGATTGAAAGAACGGGGTGTTGAGACAGTTTACTTGGAGGGTGTGCTCAAGGCAGTGCAATTATACGAACGGAATGGGTTTAATAAAGTATGCCGTTCCTGGCGGTTTTCAGGTAACCTGACCGGAAAAAAGAGCTCCCGTGTGCGTAGGATGACCGTGGGAGACCTGGATCAAGTATTTGCATTAGACAAAGAATCATTTAGGGAAGACCGGAGTTTCTTTCTCAGGCGCAGGCTAGAGCTCTATCCCGAGCTGAGTTTCGTGATGGTGAACAGCACAAGGATCACTGGATTTATCTTGGGACGAGGGGGCAAAAATTGGGTCGCAGCAGGACCGTGGGTTGTGGATGAGTCGGACGAAAACCCTGCGGACTTGTTGAATGCTTTTGCCCATGAAGTTAGCGACAGACCGATCAGCATTGGAATATTGGACAGCAATCAACAAGCGTGTAGATTGGTGCAGCCTCTGGGCTTTGTCGCTCGCTCGGATAGCCCATGGCGGATGGCATCAGGTAGTTCTGCTGACCTGGGTGTGTCCCCCCGCTGTTATGCAGTGGGGTCTGCGGCAAAAGGGTGAGATATCAATGTCAGTTACTTAAAAAAAGGACGACCACTTTGATAAGAGGCCGTCCTTTTTTCATCTTGTCTCGCCTTGGAGGAGACGATGAGACCGAGGGGTATAACCGATGGGTATTACTGAGGGAATCATTAACGCAAATGTTGTCTTACGCTGGCGTGATGGACCTGTTGGATGGGTTGTTGGTTGATTTCAATATGATCAGGAAGCTCATTCAGGCTGAATTTAAATTTTGAATTCTCCAACGCCTGCACAATCAAAGTACCCGATTTGGTCACCCAAAAATCCTGACCGGGTTCCAAAATATAATCTGTCATGTCACCTTCCTGGGTTACCCAAAGAGTACCATACAAACAGCGAATCATTTCACCTCGCCGGTCGCCTTCGATATCCCAAAGCCTGTATTTGTCGAGGGTGATATCGGTATTGAAATTAATTTTAGATTTTGTGTTCAACATGTCATTTTCTCCTAATCAGTTTCCAGCATTATTTTATCCAAAACCAAATAAAATAACAGATGCAAATTAGTGTAATTGTAACCATAACAGTTATGATTTCACTATACTGTACTGCTTTTACGATATAATAACTGTACTCTAATGAAAGGCAGGCAAAGATGAACCAGCGAAAACAAGACACTTTTTTATACGAACAGGTGGCTTCTGATTTGGCTGACCTGATCCGCCAGGGGACATTTCGTGCAGGAGAACGCATCCCTTCCGTCAGGCAGTTAAGCCGGCAACGGAAAATCAGCATCACGACGGTGTTACAGGCATACATGCTGTTGGAGAATCAGGGACTAATCGAGACACGACCCCAATCGGGATATTATGTTCGCTCAAAGCTACCACAATTATTGCCGGAGCCGGAGATGTCTGCCCCTCAACTTGACCCGACACTGGTCAGCGTGCGTGAGCTGGTGATGATGGTGCTGAAGGATTCTACCAACCCAGACCTTATCCAGCTGGGTGCAGCAATCCCCAACACCGAATTGGTGATACCAGCAAAGTTAAACCGGATTATGGCATCCTTATCCCGTAAAATCGAACATTCATACAACACCTATGATATACCACCTGGAAATGAAGCCTTGCGCATTCAGATTGCGCAGCGCGCAGTTGGTATAGGATGCAACCTGACCCCTGCAGATGTGGTGACGACCTCCGGTTGCCTGGAAGCCTTCACGCTTAGCTTGAGGGCAGTCTGTCGGCCGGGAGATACGGTGGCAATCGAATCTCCCATATACTTTGGGGTCTTGCAGGTGTTGGAATCGCTCGACCTGCGCGCACTTGAGATCCCCACCCATCCACGCGATGGGATCAGCATTTCAGCATTGAAATTTGCCATCGAGCATAATTCCATCCAGGCGTGTCTGGTGTTATCGAACTTCAATAATCCATTGGGGAGCTGCATCCCGGATGAAAATAAACAAGCGTTGGTAGAGCTCTTGACTCACCACGAAATCCCGCTCATCGAGGGGGATGTATGCGGAGAGATTTATTTTTCCGGGGTACGCCCGAGCGTATGCAAAGCCTATGACCGTAAGGGGTTGGTACTTTTGTGTTCCTCTTTCTCAAAAGACCTGGTTCCGGGCTACCGGGTTGGATGGGTGGCACCTGGAAAATTCAAGCCAACCATCGAATGGTTGAAATATACAACCAATGTGGCTACTGCAACCTTGCCCCAGGTGGCGATTGCCAAATTCCTTGAATCCGGCGGTTACGACCACCACCTGCGCAGCATCCGCAGGTTGTATGCCAGCTTTGTAGCACAATTATCGCAAGCAGTGATGCGTTACTTCCCCGAAGGCACGCGCGTCACACGGCCCAATGGTGGGATTGTGCTATGGGTCCAGCTACCTGATTATGCTGATTCGCTTGAGCTTTATAAACAAGCATTGCAAATAGGGATCACCCTGGCGCCGGGATATATCTTTTCTGCTACACACCAATACAAGAATTTTATTCGATTAAACGCAGCCTGGTGGTCGTACGAGACGGACCGGGCAATGCGGCGTTTAGGGGAATTGGTGGCAGAACAAGAGGGACGCCCAATGTGAGCTATACTACTACGTCTTTACATGTGCGTAACCAATACTCACTTGAGCAAATGCTCGATTAATGAGAACGTAGTCATTATATCAACGAGGATCCTGCCAGATAAGCTGCTCATTGGTACGTTGGGTAAAGAAATCTGTACAACGTCCATCTCCAGCTCCAGCTTTCCCACCATCAGGTGTACACAGGACATTTCCATCAGCATCGTGCAAAATGCTATAGATATCACAACAATGTGCCGGAACAAAATATACAATCTGATCCTTGTAATCGTAACGCCAAATCGATAATGGCGGATTACCAACCGGCTCACTTTCATACTGCTTGATGAGCTGGTCGACCCAGCCAGGGTTGCCCGTCCGGTCTGTTTGTGAACATCCAACCAAGATAATAAGTATGATAATAATTGCACCGAAATATTTCTTCATGAAGGTCTTCTCTCCTCTACGGTTCTAGAACCTGCAAACTGGCTTCATCCCCAGACCCTGCCACCACCCAAATACTCCCCTCCGGGCTCACGTCAACGCCACGTGCATCCATTGAGGTAATTGACCCCAAGGGTTCTTCATCAAGCTGGTAAAACATCCCATCCCAGAACAACCATGCCTGTCCCTTTCCGTCCAGAACCAGTTGCTTGAAAGAGGACCCCCAGTACTCCGCATCGATGACCACTGACCATTCGCCAGCATGAATCCGGTAAAGATTTACCTGGACATCACAGCTTGCACCTCCACACATTTGCTCAATCACCCACACATCACCAAGCTGGTCAACTATCAGCTGGATTGGATGGGTGAAGTTAAAATCCGATAGGAATGTTTCCGGCAGGCGATTTTCCGCCCAGGATTGGCTGGTGTGCTCATATTGCCAGATTGAATCAGAAACCCCAAGCCACACATCCCCCAAATCGTCCACTTCCATAGCTGATATACACCATGAGCCTACTGGTGCGCCTTCCCCCTGCCAGGCTTGCTCATTGAACCAACGCACCCCACCCCCACCCATTGGTCCCGGACCCGAATAATAGCATTCCCCAACCCAAACTTCTAGATTGCCTTTCAGTGTGGCGAGGTAATGAACGATGCTGATATCCTCCATATCAGGAACGGGGAATCCCATGTCTTCCAGAGTGTATACATTCCATTTATTACCATCAAAAGCACGCACGTCTCTTTCCATTGGTACCCAGAGCGTTCCACTTGCATCGGTGTATACACCCCAGGGCGTAGTAGCCCACCAGGACTCCTCGAATGAACCAACGCTCACCCAACCGCTGTCGGTGGTGTAGGTTGTCCACTGCCCATCCTGCCAGGCAGAAATCTCACTTGTATCTTGAGGCAGCACCCATAGCTGTCCACTGTCATCCACGGAGGCTAACATCCCTTCAATAGTATCTAGCACAACCTCCCATGCCTGACCATCCCAGCGCATTGCTGCCTGACCTGTGGTGATCCATACCGAGCCATCAGCCGGGGCGTACACCTCTACATTACCCGTGGAATCCATCGGCAAGCCAGCCAGCGAGGTCATGAAATGGAAAGGGGCAATATCCTTTGGTATCTGGGTAGGAGTGGTCATTGGAGCAGGGATATCCGTTGGAGAAAGGGTGGAAGTTGGTGTCGGCGGGAGTCTCGGCGTTAGAGTCGGCACGATGGTAGGTGTACCAGTTGAGACAGGTGTCTCTATGGTTCGTTGAAGCGGTCCACAGGCCAATAAGGATAAGATAACTAACGTGACCCAGAATGAGAATTTTTGTTTTTGAATCATATTTCTTCCCATTTAAATATCCGGGTTATGATTAGCTGAACGAACTGCTCTACAGTAGTTTCTAGACGTACTGATCCTTTAGCAAATTTGGAGATTGCATAATATTGCATTTACCTTCATCAGCCTAGTTTCACCTTCTCTTTTCGCTAACAAGCTTCCTGACGGCATATTCATTGTAACTAGGGTGACCAAATTGCCTGGTATACATCACCGCCCAGGTTGCCCATGATAAGTGGGGAAAAACCTGGATAAGAGGCAGCATATAAGGATCCATCATCCGTGGTAATAATCAGAGTTTTCCCCTCCAATGGATCCCAGATTAGTTGGGAAATTGATCCTTCAAAGATGGTTCCCCATTCTCCAGTAGTAGCTGTGACCACAACGCGCCCTTTCCGATTTTCGATGACTTCCCAAGCTTGATAACCCTCTTTAGAAACAGCAGGGATGAATGACTTATCATAGGCAGGTGGATCGTAATGGATTTGTCCATCTGAGGAAAAGAGCCCTTCGGGATAAGCATTAAACACCCTGCTTTCGGGCATCCAGGAGATTCCCCAGGCTCGTTTGTCGTGAAGCATGGTTGGTATGGTTTGGCCAGGAGTAAGGAGGAAAGTCCCTTCGCCCAGTGAATTCACACAACCCGGTGCACTGGAGAAAAGGAGTGCTCCATTCTCAGGGGATTGGTCGATATAGTAATAAAAGCTTGCATCCATAATCGGCGTAGTCTCACCACTGACCACATCCACGCTGCGCAGGTTTTCTTCAGAGCATTCACCAGTATCGTAAGTAATATAGTGCGAGTTATCCTGCCAGCCAACAAAATGGGGGCGACTGCCTTCGTTCTTTGGTAATGTGATCACCTCCCCATCCGATGCCCGTACCGCCCAGACCCCGTCGAACTGGTTAGCACCAATAATAGCCCCACCGAAGGGTGGCACCCAGCTGACTCCAAAGTGCAGGATATACTGCCCATCGGGTGACCAGACCGGCAAAACAGCTTGAGATGGACCATCGGTCAGCTGGGTGATTTGTTTACTCTGAGTATCGTACATATACAGATCAGCGGTTGGACCGTTGATCGCACCGATAAACGCCAGCAACCTTCCATCACCTGGCTGCCAGGCAACGCTTTCGTAATCCCTGATTGCATAAGTTGCAAACGAATTTGCGCTGGTGGGGTCATAATTCTCCGCAGGCGGTGAATCTATTAGGTGCGCGATCGTTTCAGTCTCTCCACTGGGGATTTTAACCAACACCAGATCCAATCCCTGGTCATTGCTGATTACAAGCGCCAAGAAATCACCCCTTGGAGAAATTGCACTGTGCAAATCACCGTGAATTTTATATTCTGACACCCTGGTCGGGAAACTGCCATCCGGATTGGTAACCCAGACCCCACCAGCCCCCTTGAAAATTACATAAGGCCCAGTTGCGTTCAGGCTTGTGGGAGCAGAGGTAGGTGTAGGTGTAGGTGGTAGAGACGTATTTGTGGGTGTGGCTGGAACAGAGGTGTTGGTTGGGGTGAATGGAGGTGCCGTTGAACTGGGTGTGAAGGAGGCTGTTACAACCTCTTTTGTGAGGGTGATTTCAGCATCAGGCAGCTCGGGTGTGGATATCTCTTCACATGATGATAAGGTAAACGATGCAAACAGAAGAATGATGACCATCAAATATTTAGTCATATTCGACCTTCTCTGACTGACTCCATGAAGGGGGGCAGTATTTGACCAAGTCCATAATTATGTGCTTTATTCAGCTCTGGTTTAAAGTATCAAATTCCCAACTTTGGGCGAAATTGGGAGGCATATTCCCGGTATTCATTCAGCTGCTGGGGGCTTAGCTCATCCTGGAATTTCAGATTCACTTGGGTAAGGGCATCGATGAAAGTATCGGCGTATGGAGCCACCCCTAATACACCAACTATGCTCCCATACTCCAGCTTTATTTTACCCAGCATGAAATCAGTCAGAAATTTGTGCTCTTTGCGCAGGGTGAGCTTCCATTCCTGGGGAGATGCCCGCATGATGAACTCCGCTTTCTCTTTCGCCTCATTTTCGCTAAAAAAACGGAGCTCATTTAACACACCTTGGGTGACTAATGCTCCGAATATGAAATCTGAATCTATTCCAAATGCAGATTCAGCAGTGACACGAAAGAAAACACGAGCGGTCAATCGTTTCATTACTTCCTGAAAACGCGGTGTTGCCCGGTAAATCCTGGCGCTCTCTTCAAGCCATTCTGGGGTGCAATAAATATAGTCCATTTTTATGAGCCCTCCTTTTGAATCCTCATTCTGGCAATCACCTGCTCACGCAGGGCATTCTTGAAAACTTTCTCGCTGACAGTCAAAGGCAATTCATCACGGAATTCAATAATTTTCGGAACTGCGTAGGGGGGTAGGTGCTGGTGGCAAAAATCACGCAATTCCTGCTCTGTGATTGTACCGCGGAAGCCTTCTTTTAGAGTGACCACAGCCATCACCCGCTCACTGCCCGGAATTTCCACATCGGGGATGCCAAAAGCTGCTGCTACCGCAATGGCAGGATGCCTAAATAAGACCTCATCCACTTCAGTTGTATAGACTTTTAGACCAGATACATTGACCATATCTTTAAGGCGGTCAACGATTTGAAAATTCCCGGTCTCGTCCATCACCGCAACATCCCCAGTATGCAACCAGCCATCACCTGTTAGACCGCTGCCAGGTTCAGGCCAGTATCCCACCATGATTTGAGGGCCGCGAATTACCAACTCGCCGGGTTTTCCCACAGGAACCTCCACACCCGAATCTGGATCCACCAGACGACAATCCATATCCGGCATAGGTACGCCAATGCCTGGTTTCATTTTCGACACAAAACCGGTGATGCGCGAGAATGCAGTCAGATTAATATGCGATACTGAGGCAGATTCCGTTAATCCGTAACCCTCCGAAATTGGCATGCCAGTCTTACGTTCAATTTCTTTGGCCACTTCTCCCGGCAAGGGGGCAGAACCACTAAAGAGCATACTATTTGATCGCTTTAGACCTGCATCCGCCAGGCGCATGAATTGCGTAGGCACTCCGGGAACAAGAAAAGGACGATGATCCCTAATCGATTCGAGTAACGCATCCGTATCACGAGCATCGGGTAAAATCAGCAGGCGTAACCCCAGGTTGATCGCAGATACTTGCACAAAATTACCATAAGTGTGAAATAACGGTATTGATAGGAGGACGGAAGTTTTACCTCTGATGCCACCGAGCAAAGGTTTTAAAAACCACGGCAGGGTTTGTATCGTGCTGGCAATGCGGTTTGCATGGCTGAGCATCACGCCTTTCGGAACTCCGGTTGCTCCACCGGTGAATGCCAGCTCGCACAGGTCATGGACAGGGTCAATTTTCACCTGGGGTGCGAGAGAATCGTGGGAGGCAATCAAGGTTGCGAAATCATAGACGCTCTTTGGAAGTGAGAATTGAACCTTCTTCCCGTCAGACCCAGCGTCGGATGTGATCAGGACACCTTCTAAATCAGTATGGTCGCGCATCGCCAGTACCCGCTCTGAATGAATCTCCTGGCATACTATAAATCGACTAGCAGAGCTGCCCACTTCGTGGATCAATCCTTCATCAGTACGCAAGATGCTGGTTGGTACCACGACACCACCAGTTTTTAGTACTGCCCAATAAGCTAATACATATTCCGGACAATTGGGAAGGAACAGACATACCCGATCACCCTTATTTAAGCCCAATTTTACGAAAGCATTTGCCAGGCTATCTACCCGGCGTTTCAACTGGTGATATTTCAGCTCTCTACCCTGGAATAAAATGGCTGTCTGGTTTGGGTAGGCTAGAGCTACCCTGTCTAAAAGCTCGAATAACGGTTGTTCCGGGTATGGAGTCAGAGTGTGTTCAAGCTTGTAAGGACCAAGCGTATAACTCTTCAACCAAGGGCGATCTGCATAATTCATCCGTACCTCCTTATTATGGCTCCATATCCTAATTAGCTCTCCCAAAGCTGAGGGATCAAATAATCCAATTCCAATTCGTGGAGCTTCGCGGGCGTTGGGATACCAGTGGCTATATCCCAACCACGCATTTCATAATAGGCGTCTTTCATTTTCTCCAAGGTGGAGCGTTCAAGAACCATTCCTTGGGCAGGACCATCGGGCAAGGGATCGAGCATCAACCGTCCTGGGAGGATATCCTGTTCGCGTCGCAATCCCTCCCGGGCACCGTAAGCACGAGCCATTGTCTGTAAACGGTCTCCGCACCTGTGAAACTCATCCAGGTCAAAATCCCATCCAGTAGCTGCCTGCACCAGGTCCACAATCTCATCCGCAGACACCAATACTCCCATAAATTTACACCCTCCTATAGCATCCAACACATTCAAGGAGTTTTCCATATCAATCAAGACATGAGCGTCCTGGGGATTTGCAACGAATGGATTACGGATTGTACTATCCTCTACAATCAGGAAAGGCATATCAATAAAAGTAGGCCCTTGGATGTAGCCATTCATATGGTCACCGCCTCGGTTAGCAGTAACGTACCCCAGACCGGTAATCTTCGCGGCACGCGGATCATATGCAGGTAGTTCCAATCCCTTGACCTGCATCGCAAAGTGCTCGCTACCGCTGCCCAAGATTTCAGCCATACGCCGCGTTCCTTCTGCTAGCAAATTGCCGATACCTTCTCGCTTCCCAATCTTTTCAACCAGGTCTACCACAAGGTCAGCATTACCAAACTCCAATGCAACGCCACCTGTTTGATCACTTTTAAGTATGCCTCTTTGGTAACATTCCATTGCAAATGCGATGGTAGCTCCCGCGCTGATTGTATCCAATCCATATTCATTACACCGATAATTCGCCATGGTGATGGCATTCAAGTCATCCACCCCACACATCGCCCCCAAGGTATCGGTAGTTTCATACTCCGGTCCCTCCCCACGCGCTCCCTTCCACTTTCCCTGGCGGATCTCAGTTCCCCGACCACAAGCCACAGGACAGGCATAGCAACGCACAGCCTCAACCAGAATCTGATCAGTTATCGCTTGGGCATTCACGTTTTCTATCTGTTCAAACGTTCCATACTGCCAATTGTTTGTAGGATACCCACCCCGTACATTGACCATATCAGCGATCATATTGGTTCCAAATGTATCAAAGCCGATCTTCAGTATCGATTCATCCATAAACTCACGTTGCCGCTGTGTGACTCGCATGAACTTTTCTGCATTATGGAGCGAGATGTGCCGGTTTCCGCTGACGGCAATAGCTTTCAGACGCTTAGAACCCATCACCGCACCCATTCCCGTGCGACCTGCAGCACGGTGTTTATTATTCATAATTGCAGCATAGCGCACCAGGTTCTCCCCACCTGGTCCAATGCAGGCTACTGTAACCGGATGCCCGATTTCGGATTGCAACTGGTCATCACAATCCGGCACAGTCAAACCCCACAAATGGCTGGCTTTTCGGAGTTCCGCTGCTCCATTCTGGATCGACAAATAAACCGGTTCTGGTGAAACACCCTCAAAGATCACCCCGTCAAAACCGCTCCATTTCAAAGCCGGACCAAAGAAACCGCCCGAATTTGATTGTCCCCAAATGTTGGTTTGCGGTGATTTAGCCACCACGGAATAGCGGCTGGCACTAGCAGAAGCTGTTCCGGTCAGGGCACCCGTCATGAATATCAACACATTCTCTGCTCCCAGGGGATCAATGCCCGGCGAGGTGAGCTCAAAGAGGTAACGCGTGGCCAAACCTGCACCTCCCAGGGTTTGCCTCGCCCAATCGGGATTGAGATTTTCACTGGTGATCGTCCCTGACGTGAGATTTACACGTAGAATTTTGCCAACAAATGCGTTATTCATGCGATAGCCTCCTGTTCCTGAACATCTGACCGTTATTTATTGTTCGTATTAATATATGAGTGTGTTGAAGGAAAAACTGATTTACCCCCATAAACAAGCCTCCAACACTTATTTGGGTCGAAATGAATGCGACCATGTTGAGCCTTCTGAAGGGCTCCCCGCCATCACCGATATCTGCAGTGAATTGAATTATTACTATTATTATATCAATTTTTCTGGCATATACTTTCAACCAAGAAACCACTATTGGTAAACCGGTTCCCATCCAATTGTAATGTAAGCTAAACTTCTACCCCCGCCTTCAATGATCCATGAAAGGTGAAGCACCGCGTACCACCCGTATGCGCCGTATGATGTTACACCGGAAATGCCCCCAATTTTTATCCTTTTTACAACCACACACATCGGGAAGGGGCAGCTAAGGTAATTGTTTCATCAGGAACTAATCTAGGTAAAGGGGGTTTCTCATATCTAAATGGTATTATTTTTACATGGAAATTACTACCTCTAAATGAAAACAAACCAAATTTGAATAGGAGGAATCTATGACTGAATCCAAACCTGAAATGGAAGGCGAAGTTTATTACCCCTCTGCTGAAGTCATTGCCAAGGCAAACTTGAAAGATTGGGATGCACTATCGGACTTTGCCCGCAAAGATATCCGCTCATTCTGGAGTAAAGAAGCCGAGGAGCTAGAATGGTTCCGGAAATGGGACCATGTGCTGGACGACTCGCACAAACCGTTTTTCAAATGGTTCAGCGGAGGAAAGACCAATATTGCTCACAACGCGGTCGACCGCCATCTGAAATCCTATCGCCGGAACAAGCTGGCCTTGATCTGGGAAAGTGAGGATGGTAAATCGGAACGCACCTTCTCTTATTTCGCCCTAAACCGCGAAGTCTCACGCATGGCTAACGTGATCAAAGCCATGGGTGTTCAAAAGGGTGACCGCGTAACCATTTATATGGGGCGTGTCCCCGAGATCGTCTTTGCCATGCTGGCTTGCGCCAAGATCGGTGCAGTCCATTCGGTGATATTTGGTGGTTTTTCAGTGGATGCACTGGCAAGCCGGATAGCCGACTCAGAGTCCAAGTTGATCATCACCTGTGACGGCTCGTTCCAGAGCAATAAACTGGTCGAGCTCAAGCAGATTGTTGATGAATCGCTGGGTCACTGTCCAAGCGTGGAGAATGTAATCGTAGTCAAGCGTACCGGTCATCCCATTCCCATGGAAGCAGGGCGTGACCACTGGTACCACGATCTGTGCACCTTACCGATCGCCAACGGTCGATGTGCTACAGAAGAGATGGATGCTGAGGACCCCCTGTTCATCCTGTATACTTCTGGCTCCACTGGCAAGCCCAAGGCAATCCTGCACACCCACGGTGGTTACATGGTGGGCACCTATGCCACAATCAAATACGTGTTCGACCTAAAGGATGAAGACCGTTTCTGGTGTACCGCCGATCCTGGCTGGATCACCGGTCACTCCTATATCGTCTATGGACCACTGCTCAATGGCTCAACGGCTTTTATGTTCGAAGGCGGTCCATCCTATCCTTACCCCAACCGCTGGTGGCAGTTGATCGAGCGCTACGGGATCAATATATTTTACACTGCCCCAACCGCCATCCGCTCTTTGATGCGCTTTGGAGAGGCCTGGCCCAACCGACATGATCTCTCATCCCTGCGCCTGCTGGGTACCGTGGGCGAGCCGATCAACCCTGAGGCCTGGAAGTGGTTCTACCGTGTGATCGGCAAAGAGCGTTGTCCGATCATGGATACCTGGTGGCAGACCGAAACAGGGGCTTTCCTGATCACCCCTACCCCAGTCGTGCCGCTCAAGCCCGGCTCAGCCACGCGCCCCTTCTTTGGGCAAGAAGCTGAAGTGGTCAACGAAGAAGGCCAGCCAGTTGCAGACGGCGAAGAAGGCTACCTGGTACTCAAGAATCCCTGGCCTTCAATGCTGCGTACAATTTACCACGACGATGAGCGTTATGTCAGCCAGTACTGGAGCCGCTTCCCCGGCATGTACATGACCGGAGATTCGGCACGCCGCGACAAGGACGGCTATTACTGGATCATCGGGCGTGTGGATGACGTCATCAAAGTATCCGGGCATCGCCTGGGCACCGCCGAGATCGAGTCGGCGCTCATAACCCACCCAGCGGTGGCCGAGTCAGCCGCCGTCGGCCTGCCGCACGAAGTGAAAGGTCAGGCCATCCACTGTTTTGTGCAGCTTAAGCCAGGTTTCGAACAAACCGAAGAACTTTCGGAGGAGCTACGCCAGCACGTGGCCAAACACATGGGTCCGATCGCCCGGCCGGAAACAGTCAAATTCATTGACAAGTTGCCCAAGACTCGCTCAGGAAAAATCATGCGACGCCTGCTAAAAGCACGCCTGCTAGGCCTGCCAGAGGGCGATATATCAACTTTGGAGGAGTAGAATCGCTATTATTTGGCTGTGAAGGATCTGGTTGGTAAAGTAATATCAGGTGCAAGTATCTTT
>Ga0315276_10002407_pt1 | contig 17113 bp, 21 predicted proteins | sample YL17G05_0_MG_FD_204542 | JGI IMG/M metagenome (GOLD analysis project Ga0315276, IMG submission 204542) | Sediment microbial communities from Yellowstone Lake, YNP, Wyoming, USA - YL17G05_0 | ecosystem: Environmental > Aquatic > Freshwater > Lake > Sediment | place: USA: Wyoming | collected... | reverse complement strand
GAAGACGAGAAAACCTGGTGCGACGACCTTTTCGTTCGGTTTCTTTGTCTCGATGTATTAGTTCGTCGTTGACGCGTCTCTCTTTTCATATATAATATACACATATAATAAATGAAATCGAAAAGAATGATGCACGGAAAAAAGAAAAAGAAACGTTCCCAGGATTGCAAAAATTATATGATTCATTGTTTAATAGATAATTCTGCATTATTTAATAAAAATAGTGGTTGACCTTTCATACTTTTATATATATATAATATATATGCTTTTTAAAGGTGTCTTTGTTACTCCGACTGATTATACTGAGCCACATACTAGTTTTTTAATAGTGGTAGAAACACTTATTTTTGGATTGGTCGGATTAATACTCGGAAGATTGATAGACACATTCTTTACAAAATTAGCAAAAAAATATAAAAAACACAAGGTTTTATTATCTATTATTCAAGTCGCGGTAGTTGGGTTAGTAATAGCTTTTTTATATATGTATATATCTTCATTTTTTGCAAATCATTTTCAACGAACCTTGTCTGGAATGGCGTTTCCCGCATTTTATTTTGGAACACAAACAAATATTTTTAACACTTGGAACCAAATATTATAATTCCGACGATGACACTAATTTCTAGGAACAAACTCTTCATTGAATGAATTCATCTTGTCCAGTTTTTCAATGGTCTTTTCAAAATTGGTATTCTTGACATTTTTAAACAAATAATCCATTCCAGGAGATTCTTCTTGTTGTTTAATTTGTTTGTATATATTGTCTACTCGTTCAACAACGAGAGAAATCATTTCTTTTTGTACTTCGCGAAGAATTTCGTCTTTTAAATTCACATTTTCGGTCAATAAAGAAACAACAAAATACAATATATATTTCCGTTTTTTGCAACAATTTCCACTATATTTCAAACAAAATAAATTCAACAAACTTTTCACGATTTTCTGTGTTAATTTACAATGAGTTTCACTTTCTTTCAATAATACATCCCAAATAATCCAAATAATATCCATTTGATATTTCGTGTCTACTTTAAAATAACTTCTTCTCTCACATTTTAATTTCATCTTTTTGTTTTTACAAATGAGTTCAAACTCAACCATCCATTCAATCCAATAACACGCATTAATATTATTTTTACAATCAGACGATAAATTATACAACAATTCATTCGTAGAAATAGACAATTCTTTTGGGTCATCCTTTAAAATAACATCATCCGCATAGTGTGATGACGGAGCTTTAAATTTATCTGTAATGTTTGTCAAATCAAAATCATCCGCTTTAATAACGATATCATTAAAGCTGTGTTGTCTTTTACATACACATAAAATGCATATGATTTCACAGAATAATTTGCGAATTTTCAAATTATTTCGCAATTTTAATTCATTACCTCCAAGATATCCTACATTAATAATTTCTTTAAAATGCTGTATTCTTAAATCCAAAAAAATCGCGAGTTTAGCATTACCAATATGTATATTTTTACTATAAAAATGTAAAATAATGTCCCACAAATCACTATAATGTCCGGCGCAAATTAATTCTGCACTCCAATAACAAGCAGGTTCTATTTTTGATTTGAATAAACTATTAAGCAGTTCTTTTTTCACATCAGATTTTTTGAATTTGGAAAAGGAAATCCCTTTAAACATTTTGGGTTCTCTGATATCATTTATTTCAGAAACACTAGTAAAAGACATATTATTAAATTATACAAAAAAAAATATAATAATACATATATGAAAATATACAATGCAATGTCAAATTGGGGAAAAATATTATTGTTTTGTTTATTGTTTTTAATATTGGTTGTTTTGTTAAATACAGTTTCAATGAGACGAAAATTGAAAGAAGGATATGAACAACGAGACAATGAAGAAAAAGGAGAAAAATTTATATTGAAAGAAGGAAATGACATTTATGACGATTTTTATATTAGCATTTACGACGATTTATTTTATAGTAGTATGAAGGACGATTATGAAATCGGACAAATTATCAATAAAACCGAACCAACAAGTGAAAGTCGCATATTAGACATTGGGTCAGGTATAGGACACCACGTGTCTAAATTAGAAGAACAAGGATATCACGCGATTGGATTAGATGCTTCTGAAGCAATGGTAAAAAAGGCAAAGGAAACATTTCCCTCATCAGAATTCATAGTAGGCGATGCAACGGGTGCATTAAATTTCCAATTTAATTATTTTACACATATTTTATGTATGTATTTTACTATTTATCATATAAAAAATAAGGAGCGATTTTTTACCAATGTTATGAATTGGTTAATGCCAGGTGGATATTTTATTTTACATTTGGTAGACAGAGATAATTTTGACCCAATTCTTCCTGCTGGGCAAGGGTTTCTCATTGTAAGTCCTCAAAAATATGCAAAAAAAAGAATTACTAAAACAAAGGTTCATTTTCACGATTTCGTATATAGTGCCGATTTTGATTTGAATAGCAGTAAAAACATTGCTATTTTTAATGAAAAGTTCAAATTTACTAATGGTTCAGGTGTTCGTAAAAATCAGCATATTCTATACATTGAAACGGATGACGATATATTGACAATTGCGCAACAATGTGGATTTATTATTGACGGAAAAATAGATTTATTAAAATGTGGATATGATTCTCAATTTTTATATATATTAAGAAAACCCGCATAATTTTATCTCTTGTTATAACATAAATGTCGGATTTGATGAATTTGTTATACGGACCCTTGCCTGTGAAATACTGCCTTTATTATTATATTATGGCTATCATTATGTTTCTCTCTTTTGTCGTTGTATTAGGCAATTTATTTTTTAATCTAATTCGTAGAAAGTCAGATGGAACCATGCTAATTCAATTGAATTTGCTTGTTACCATTTTTGTTGGATATTTTACAAATAGATTGTTGTATTCAATGTGTGCCGGTTCTCTCAAATAATTAGGTGTTCCGATAAAAATAATAGATGAGGGTGTTATTGTTTGTAATAATGTATGATATATATATGCTAGAAGAAGAAGATAGAGAGACCTCCAATCCTACACAATGGAGCAATGACATTGAAAATGTGTTGGGAAAAATTAGAGAAAATTGTATATTGATGAGTAATTATCATAAAATGCGTTATTATAATTTCAAAAGTTTATTGAAATACTTTCGTATTCCAACCATTATATTTTCTGCCGCAAATAGTGTTTTTAGTGTAGGGCTGCAGCCATATATGCAACAAGAAACGATTTCTCTCATTACGTGTATAATTGCATTATTTGTCGGAATTATTAATTCAGTTGAATTGTTCTTGGCAATTCAAAGCACAATGGAACAAGAATTGACAACTTCAAAGGATTTTTATATATTAAGTATTGATATTTACAAAATATTATTACTAAATAGAAATCATCGTAGTATTGATGGAAAAACATTTTTAGATGACAAATATTCTGTTTATTGTAAATTATTTGAAGGGTCTCAATTGATGAATAAAGAAATAAATGATAGACTTGTGCCATTGATAACAGTTGACAATACTTCCAGTTCTACTTCTAGTTCTACTATAGTAAATTCTCCTTCCATTTCACGATATATGTTTAATTCTCCTTTTTCTTTTTCATCATCTCCATCTTCTCAGTTGACTCTTGTTCCTCTTTCAAACAGTTCTTCAAGATATTCCATTAATGCAATGCCATCGGATGCAACATCACCGTCTGCTTCTGCTTCTGATTCTAGTTATATTAATATTAGAGATGAAAATATTAGATACGAACTTTAAGAAAAAGAGAGAAAAAAGTTGTTAGTTAGTTAGTTAGTTAGTTAGTTAAACCCAATCTATCTCAATCAAATCCCTTAAAATTAAACCGTCATTATTTCTCTATGAAAATACAAATCGAACTTCTGTTTAGTTGAATCCTCTTCATCTTCTTCATCTTCTTCATCTTCTTGAACTAAATTATAAATAGGATATATATTCATTTTATTGTCGCAACTATATCTACATCTACTATCAGACATTTTTTTCCAAAAATGGTCCATTTGTTCTTCTGTCATTGATTCTTTGATAAATTCCAATTCATTCAAATTCATTTCGAATAAGTCTTGTTCTTTAGAAAATTTTATTTTTTCGTAATCATGGTCGTCTTCTTCATCTTCTTCGTCTTCGTTTTCTTCTTGCAATGGATATGGGCTTGATTTGTTCACACAAACTTGAACATAAGACGGATCTTCAAACACTTCGTCAAAACTGAATTCGTCGCAATAAGATGCCATTTACTTGGTGAAAATTGATAAGTTAATGGTTCAATGAATGAGAAAAAGCATTTCAATTTTTTGTATTTTTGTTAATGCAATACAGAAAACAAATATAAAAACAGAAAAATGGTTAATTATTTTAACATTACATCATCTCCATAAATAAACTTATTCATAAAATATTCGGAATTTTCAAGCGTATACACATACAAATATTGTTGCTGTAACACTTGTTCTTGTTCGCTTGATTTTCCTCTTTCCCCTGTTGTTGCTATCATAAAATAATAATAATAATCTTCGTGTTGATAATAATTCTCCAAATAATTATCAACTGCTTTGTGTCTTCTTGTAATTGTAAAGTTACTAAAACTGTCGTCGTCGTCATCATTCTCATCATCTTCATCGTCTTCATCGTCTTCATCGTCTTCATCGTCTTCATCGTCATTAGTTTCTTCAGGTGCGTCTTCGTCCTCATTGTCTTCTGCATCCAATTGAAAGAATTTGTCTGGTTCACAAAAAGTAGCAATAGTGTAATCGCGCTGTCCCATGCTTGTAATCGCTTCTAATATAAAGACATTGTTCCACCAATTCTTACTTTTCTCTCCATTACCTTCTAATTTGACAAAGACATCAAATAAATATTCTTCAATAATCTGTTGTTGTCGTTGTGTCATATTTGGGTTAGTTGTATGTGGTAGTTGTATGTTGCCAGTCAAGAGAAAAGCATTTCAATTTTTCCGAATTATTCGTAAAACTCCTCCCTCTTTTTTATCACATTAATCCAATGTATTATTACGCATTATTTGTGTGTTTCATTGTTGTTGCAACCATATTCGCTTATTTTCGTATGAAATACGGATTTTGGATATATCAACCCGTATTTCATTGTTATGATATATATTACATGATATTTCCGCCAGGTATAATAATGCACGAATTACCACAAAAAAATAAATACACCAATTTTAAAGATATTACAACGAGTATTGTTTCTCAAATAGATAAAAATAAACTCGGTAAATTTATGAATATTATTAAATCGAATTATTTAAGAAATGGGGACAATGTTTTCTCTCCAAAAGAAAAAAATGTAATATCATATTTTATAGGACACAACCATCCTTGTTTTATTTCTTTTTACACTGAGCAGGAATTATTGAATGACGAGAAAAATTCACAAATTATTGAACAAGACAAACTCATTGGAACAATGACAACACGTCCTCTGTTGGTTTCTATCAAACAAGAGGCGTCAAAATCAAAATCAAATGAAAGACTAGACTTTCCCGTCTATTATGCAGATTATTTATGTGTAGACAAATCTAAAAGAAAACAAGGCATTGCCCCACAAATTATTCAAACACACGAATACAATCAACGGCATATGAACAAAAACATTGTCGTTTCTCTCTTTAAGAAAGAAGACGAATTAACAGGAATTATGCCAATGTGTATTTATAAAACATATGGTTTTTCAGTAGATTCGTGGAGAAAACCTGCTCCATTGATCGCAACACATTCTGTGGTAGAAATCGGAACAAAAAACACGTATTTATTACTCGATTTTATCAAAGAAAACCTGCATCAGTTTGACATATTTATTATGCCTGAAACTGCCAACATTGTAGAATTAGTAAAAACGGAGAATATATTTATTCATATGATTGTTTCTGCAATCAAAGACAAAATTATTGCTGTATATTTTTTGAAGAAATCCAATACATTTATTGAGAGAGACAAGGAGGTTCTCTCTTGTTTTGGTTCTATTCAAAGTGAAAATAAAGACGAATGCAACGACGAACTCTTTATTCAAGGATTTAAAATAGCGTTTTGGAATGTCGCAAATCAGCACAAATTCGGATTCGCTGCCATTGAACGCATATCGCATAATTGGAAATTGATAGACAATATTTCTCTCAAAACAAAGGCGGAAATAGTGAGTCCATCAGCCTATTTTTTCTATAATTTTGCTTGTCCAACTTTTAATCCAGAAAGAACATTGGTCATTGATTAAAAGCCGGTTTAAATGATACCATCATACCATTCTTTATTATTTTCACGTGTAAAATCTAACCATAACATAATAGATATAATAAATAAAAAAAGAAACAATATTTCAAATAAAATAATTAATATATCTATATTGATATACTTTTTTATTACTAAAACAACAAGTGTAAATAATATTATATTATTAATATAATGGTCTGTATTTTCTACTTTACTTTCTGACGGATGTTTTGTTTTAAATATTATATCTAGTAGGTCAGGACCATAATTGATTTTTATATATTTGTGATGTAATTTATGAACATTATTTATTTTTAAAATAGAATAATTATAATTATGAACGGATGCATACGTCAATACGCAAAATAGTCCTATCCAATAATTAACTATATTTATATTAAAAAAATAGTGTAAAAAAAGTAATATACCTCCACAAGATATTTCATATAATATTTGCAAATAATATGACAATATATTATCATTATCGTGATGATAGTTATGTATTATAGTAAATATATTTGTTCTAGTATGAAATAAATAATGAGAATAATAGCATAGAAACGAAATTATGATAAAAGAACTTATTCCCCATAAAAAATTTTCATACGAAATCAAATAAATTGCAATAGCAAAACATAAAAAAGATTTATAATTTTCTTTAACGGCGTTGATTACATTAACTTTTGATTTTTGACATCTTTTTCCTTTTCTTTTTTCTTTCTTTATTTGTTTTGTTTTGTTTATAGTTTTGTTTATAGTTTTAGATTTCTTAACATTATTTTCCATTATTATATAAATATGATATTAATGAAATTGAATTACACCGCTTCATTTTCAATTTTTACAAATTTACACATTTTAAAAAAAATGATAAGTAAACATTTTGATGATATTAACATCCACACATTAATTACTCCTTCAAGTGTTTGTTCATATTCATGGTTACATTTATAAGGTATTCCTGTTTTTTTTATTAATTTATTTCTTTGTTCAAAAAGGCTCGTCTTTAAATATTTCTTTTCTAATATTGTCAGAGGGCAATTATGTAATACAACTATTGAAAATGCATCCAATGAAATAATAATTAATAATATTATCAAATGAAATAAATTATTATTAAACAGCAATATAAATACAATCAAAAATATATAAAAATTGTGAAGAATATGATATTGTTTTAAATTTACCTTTTTTAATTTAAAATATTTATAAATAAAAGTTGATAATCTACGAATAGGATTCATTACAAATTCATTAATAATATTTTTGGATTTCATAAATTATAACGACCAAAAAGAAAATGAGTCAAAACGCAAACACTTATCGCACATATTTGCCGACACGCGCGAAACTGTCACAAACAAATATAATAAAAATCCCTAAAAATGAATATAATATTACTTCTTCAGTAACATTATTTGTTTTTTCGTCTTGTTGTTCTTCCAACAAATGTATCATATAATTCAGTTTTTGAAGAAGAACATCATTCGCAACATTGTCATATGTTGCAGACATTGAGTGTCCATTACTGCGTGTATGTCCAACTCCAAGTCCAGCAGAATTATCTTTATAATTAGGTATCATTTTTTTATAATATTCAGTAGCACTGTGAGAATCGCCATAATTCGCCTGTATGTTATTTAACTCCAAATTGTCTTTTTCATAATTAGGATGAGGTTGATTGCCTAAGTTAGTCATTTGTTCCTTATGTGGTTGCTTGTTCTCCTTGCTTGCAATTTTGTATCCACTCATTGATTCCGGTTTTGGAGGTGGGTTAAATAAAATAGGTTCATTGTTTTCGTGTGAAGAAGGATAATTTCCTAACAAATTATTGTCTTCATTGTATAAATTCGAATGAATTTTTTCCAATATTGAATTGACTTTTTCAGAAGGTGGATTTCTTTTTTGTGTTCTGTTATGTTGTTGTCGTTTTTTCTCCACATTCGTATATGTTGTGTTATCATTATTAGTTGTATTGTCATTATCAAATGGAGCAGCATAAATTGCTAAAGACATTATTAATAAAAATGTAGATAATAATTTATATAACTAATTTATATATGCTATTAGAAGAATTAAGCAGAAATAAAAAGGCTATGGCTGGAATCATTATTGTCGCATTGTGTATAATTTATATTATTTCAAATAAATTTTTATTTCGAACTATTTTAGGAAGATTATTATTGGTTATTGGATTAGTCGCAACAACAAATTATAATAAAACGATGGGGCTCGGATTATTAATAGTGATTTGTTTAGCTTATTCACAAATGTCATCTGATTTTGAAAATATGCAAAATCCACCATCTAAAACCACACCGAAACCATCATCAACATCAAATCCAACATCAGCATCAAACCCAACATCAACCCTCAACACAACATCAAACACAACATCAGCATCAGCATCAAACCCAACATCATCCCTCAACACAACATCAAACACAACATCAGCATCAGCATCAAACCCAACATCATCCCTCAACACAACAACACCAGATATAGCAACCATTGAAGAAAAAAAAAGAAATATAACTACTGGTAAAAAAGTGAGTTCTCTCCCAATTCCTCCTAAAGATAGCGCAAAAGATGTGTCAGGAACTACCAATGTAAAAGAATCCTTTTTAAATTATTCACAATATTAAACCCAAACCCTTGAAGAATTAGAGACCCAAATAACGAAAAATAAACATTTAATTTTAGTTAAGAAAAATAAATATCTATACAACAAGCCTTATTTTGAATTATTATTTTTATAATCTTTATATATGGTAAAAATAATCTCTTTCAATTTATTATCATTTGTACACGAACACATAATGTATTTAAACAATAGTAAATTTTTTGCTGGTATTATTATGATTTTATTAAACGTGGGTTCTAAATTTATAACCATTCAATTTAGTAAATCAACTGAAGAATACATGAAATATACATTAAGCAAACAAATTCTTGTGTTTGCAATGTCTTGGATGGGCACTCGTGACATTTATACAGCGCTTGGTTTGACCGCCATATTTACTGTTTTATCTGACCATTTATTTAACGAAGAAAGTTCATTGTGTATTGTTCCTCATAGTTATAGGGTTTTACATAAACTTATAGATACAAACAATGATGGAATTATTTCTGACACAGAACTAAATTCGGCAATAGCTGTATTGGAAAAATCGAAAAAACAGGCACAGGTAAAGATGCAAAAAGAAGCGTTGCATAAATTTAATTTATCAGTATCTGCGTCGGATGAACATAATTTTTAGAATTAGTAGTTGAGTTAATTTCTTCGTGGGCGATGTCTTCGATGTCTTCGCGTGCCTCCTTTTGTTTGTTTTCGATGTCTTCGATGTCTTCGGGTGCCTCCTTTTGTTTGTCTTCGGGTGCCTCCTTTTGTTTGTCTTCGATATCTTCTTGTATTGTCTTGTGGGCGTGATTGATATCTTGTGGTATTGTCTTGTGGTTGTGTCCGTTGTCTTCTGGTATCGTCTTCTTTCTGTTGTCTTGTGGTATTGTCTTGTGGCTCGTTATTTTTTTCGTTGTTTCCATTTTCAGCAAATTTTTTATAAACAGCATCATCAATAAAAGTTGGCATTACACTTTTATTATTTTCAAAAGGACTATCATCTTTTTTTGACTTTTGCCATTTTTCTATCCCACTAAAAATACCCCATTTTTTATATATATCATTTTGTTTTTGTAAACAAATAAAGGATTTAAAATTTGGAGAATTCGCTGCTGGCAATGTTTTGCCTGGAAACAAATTCAAATTAATTGTTGTATATATTGTTTTATTATTATTAAAATATGATATTTTAATAGCGTTCATTACAATGGTTTTTTTATGCAAAACATCATCTTCATCATTTTCTACAGGGATCGGTTTCTTTGATGGGTCTTTCTCATCATCTTCTTCATCATCGGCATCATCTTCATTTAAAACTGGCTTTATATATGTGTAACTTTTAATTACATAAGGTTTGGAATCTTTTCCAAGATAAATAATAGTTCCTTCTTTGAACAAATATTTTAATATTTCTTTAACATTATATTCTAATTTCTCATTGATAGAATTTTGTTGTTTTTGTTTTTCTTTTAGTTTTATATTATATTTATTATTATATAAATTTGTTTCTTTTGTAAATTGTGCATATGGGTTTACATAAATATATTTATGCTGTTCGTTTTTATTTGTCATAGAAGATTCATAATAAACAGTTGGCATATCAACAATTTCTGTGTTTAAAGTGATAAATAATTTGTATAAAATTGTCTCATTTTTATTTACATCTTTAATTGTATCTTTATATTTATTCATAAGTTTTAAAAATTCTCTCATTCTTTTTTTTATTTTTTTCCCATCATCTTGAGTAATTTCTTCTTCTTTTTTTTCATCTTCTTTTTTTTCATCATCTGCAAGTTTTTTCTTATCTTCTGCAAGTTTTTCTTCATCTTCTGCAAGTTTTTCTTCATCTTCTGCAAGTTTTTTCTCTTCTTCTGCAAGTTTTTTCTCTTCTTCTTCTGCAAGTTTTTTCTCTTCTTCTTCTGCAAGTTTTTTCTCTTCTTCTGCTGCATCACTACCTATTGAGGATTTACTTTCTTCTCTTTCTTCTCTTTCTTGTCTTTCTTTTCTTATCTTTTCTCTTTCTTCTCTTTCTTCTGTTTCTTGTCTTCTCTTTTCTCTTATCTCTTCTCTTCTCTTTTCTAGCTTTTCACTCTGTTCTTTTTCTGCTCTTTTATTTTCGTCCATCTTTTTCTGTCTTTCTTTTTCTGCTGTCATTTCTTGTTTTTGTTTGTTGTTATCTTTTGGGATTCCTTGTATAAAATGGTTTGTCTTTTTTAAAAGTATTTGTGTAAATAATTCAGTGCCTTTTTCTAAACCCTGTTCGTGTCTCTCAATAGTATTATAAAAGAGAGAATAATAATAATTAATATTTTTAAGTAAATATGTTATAAACTCTAAAACACCTCTATCAACAACAAATATACTTGTGGAAATTAAATCAGATTTGTTATTGTTTATGGAATAAATAATTTGAGTAAATGTATTTGTAAATATATAAAATAATGAAAGAATTTCAACATAAGCAAAAATAATACTATTATACGGCACTTCTCCATTTTTATTTGTAGGGTCTACATCCATTAATCCTGTATAACCTCCATTGCTTCCAGAAGAATAACCTGTAGGAATTCCAGCACTATGTGGATATGGTAGTTTTTTTGGTGCATAAAAATTATATATGCGTATTTCCGCGTTATTTGCACCTTTTTTACCTGTAAAGTGATCTTGATCGTTATCATTAAAAATAAAAAGGGTGTTATTATACCTAGGCATTTTTATCATATAAGTAAAATTTGTGTTTTCATTATTTCTATTAAAAACATTTGTAAGAACACTTATGTGTTGAGGTCCATCTTCTAATAGTGGATATTGTTGTTGATATTGTTGTGATTGTTGTTGCTGTTGGAATTGTTGTTGAGGTTGATATTGTTGTTGTGGTTGATGTCCTTGTTGTTGATATCCTTGCTGTTGATATCCTTGCTGTGATTGTGGTTGATATTGTTGTTGATATCCTTGTTGTGGTTGATATCTTTGTTGTGGTTGATATTGTTGTTGTGGTTGATATCCTTGTTGTGGGTGATATCCTTGTTGTGGTTGATATCTTTGTTGTGGTTGTCTATTCATATATTGTTATCTATAAAATAATTAAGAACAACCAAAAATAATATATAAGTTGAATTAAATCAATCATTATAAATAATAATAAAATAATTACTTATAATGAACCTTATTATTGAATGTGTATTAGTTGGAATTTATTGTGTTTTTATATATTTTTTTCTTTATAGTTACAAAAATAACACACAAACTCTATTATTACTTGCTGGATTTATAAAACATTTGTTTGGATATTTACTAGGATTTCAGCAATATTATTGCAATTGTGTTTATTTCAATCAATCCTTTTTAATGTTATTCATTGAATGCGTTATGGAAGCATTCCTCTTTTTATTTGTAGGAACGTGTTTCTCTCAAATAATAAAAAATAAAATAGTGCTCTTTTTTGCAATAGGTGTATTTTTACATTTATTGTTTGAAATTACTGGAGTTCATTCATTATTTTGTATGAATAAATGTGTTGATGGATGAAGATTTAAACCGGCGAAGATTTAAAACCTTAATGGGTCATTTAAAATACGCGTTCCTCTAAATATCTAAACTAACCGTGTTTTTATCAGATTTAGGTCGTCGTTTGCTGCGCTTTGGAACATTACCATCACCTTGCAAATCTTTCAAATCATTTATACTAATTGTGCTATTATTATTATTATTATTATTATTATTGTCTTGTTCAACAGGAATGCTTATTGTTTTTGTTTTTAATCCAGAGAGAATTTCGCTAATGTCACTTGGTCCTTTCATTTCAGGTCTTACGGATGGTGTATATCTTCTATCTTGTTCTAAAGAGGTGTTAATAGGTCTAGGTGTTTCTCTAAAATGTATTCCATCGTTGCCTCCTCCACCTCCGCCTCCTCCATTCATATAATTGTTATTTCCGGGTCGTCCAGTTGGAGGAGGAACCGCTCTGGGTCCTTGTGTTGCCATTGGAGGAGGAGGTGGTGCATCATTACCATTCATCATACCACCCATAAATCCCGACAATCCTGGACTAGATTGTCCCATGCTATTTACTGCGGCTGATTGAAACTGACGCATCAAATCGGGATTTTGCCGTAAAATATCATCCATTCCAGGCATTGCGCTTTTAAACATTGTATTTGTCATATGAATCATCATACCGCTTCCTCCCAATTGAAAAAGTAATTTAAGCTCTGGTGCCATTGTAGCACGCGATTTATATTTTTCAAATAATTCTCCAAAAATATCATCATAATCTTGAATATTTTCATTCACTTGTTCGCTCCAACCATCTAATTTAATATCAAATGGGTCAAATCTATTATTTAAAAATTCAATCCCATTGATAATTGCCATTAGCATATTACCCTGAAATTTCATTGAATTTTTCTTATTTTTCTCATCAACAATTGTTTCATATTCACCTTGCATTTCAGCCAAAGATGATTCCATCGTGTATTTCCTAGAAAATTCCACACCTTTTTTCTCTAAAGCTTCAAGTTTTCTCAAAATTTTGAATTTCTCTCTCAACATTTCCTCTTTTGACATTTGTGGTTGAGTAGGCACTGTGGGAGTGTCAGGGTTTAAAGGAATATTATTGAATTTGCCGTATCCATCCCACGTTTGCGAATTTTCATCCAATCCTCCAAATCTCACGGAACCAGAACCAGGCGATTGTGATTTATCATTATTATTATTATTTTCATCACTGGATGATATACCAGAAAAAAAGTTGGATTTTGTAGAAGTATATGTTGTATCTTCTGACAAATTATTCAATTCATTTTCCAAATTGTTCAAATCATCTAAATTAATGTCACTTGACATTTTTTTAGAGCCTTCTTTTGCTTTATCATTCATAAGTAATTCAATTCCAGAACCGAAATTACTTGATTTTTGAGTTGGAGTATTCCAATCTAACTCGGAAATTTCAATAATGTCATCCATTAATTATTCATAGTAAATTTATTTTAAGTCAAAAACGCATCTTATTGTTTATTATTTTTATTTATGTACCAAATTCCTTGTAAAAATGCATCTGCTAAATCGTCCTTCTTTTTATGGGTTTTTAAATAAGCAGTCATAGTGTTGTCGTGTTTTAATAACTCCAAACATACAACTACGCCTTTTTTCTTTCGACTGGTATAATCTAGTTTCTCTCCCTTGGTATCCTTGGTATCCTTTGCATCCTTTGTATCCTTGGCATCACACGAGTCTTCATCATCCGTATCTTGAGCAACCATTTTTAATTTATTAGAAGAAGAAATGAATTCAATAATAATCGACGGATTTTTCATAATAAAATATTGTGCAACCATTCCTTGAATTGTTTTCATTCGATTCGCGATTGGACTTATTTGATTTTCAATAATCACGTGTGTAATTTCGTTAACAATCGAATCAAATATGGCATCAAATTTCTTTTGAATGTTTCTACCGACAGTTATCAAATCTACATTAGATGCATTCACTTCTGTAGCCTTTTCAAAACAGATGTCCTCTATATATTTATGAATGAGAGAAACTAATTCGGGTTTTCTAATCTTTTCTTTGTCATACTTGATTTTATATTTGTCTGCAAGAAGGTGCAATTGAACGATTTTTTGTTTGTTTATGGTTGCGTGTTTTAATTCAGAGGTTGGAATAATGTATTGTTTTTCTGCCTTGGCGTGTTTTAAACAATAAAACGTGTCATTCTTTTTGAATTTCGCGGTGGAGGATTTGACACAATGAACACATTTTTTCGGTGTTTCCTCGGCAACATTAATAATATCCCACGTTTCTACTGTTGGAGGTTCTTTTTCTTTTTCTTCTTCTTTTGACGACATAACACAAAACGCCATATTTTTAATCCCTACATCAATGCTTACGACTTTCATATAATAATAAATAGTAAATTATTATTATATTGTTTTGATGTGTTTATTTATTTTTTACCTCGTCTCTTTGTTGTGCGTCTCTTTGTTGTGCGTTTCTTTGTTGTGCGTTTCTTTGTTGTGCGTTTCTTGGTCCTATGTCGTCGGGTCTTGTTGAAATCAATAAATCCAGCGGCAACTCTATTTCGCAAATCAGGCAATTTCGAGGTCAATATCTCAATCATTTTATTGTATTCTTGTTTTTTCATTTGTTCTTTCGAAAGTCTTTTACCGTGTATTTCTCCAAAAGTCAATAATCTTTCATTATCATCCACATAACCCACATAACCGGTGCTTTCTTCATTTGCATAATTCTCGAGACGGGATTCATTAATGTTATAATCATCAAATAATTTGCTTATTATTTCTTTATTGTAATCATCCAAATCATTTGAATTAATAGAGGAAGATGCCTTTAACTTCCTAGGTGTATCATTATCATTTAAAGTCTTATATACACTACACGATAAATCTGTTAAAAAGAAAGATGTATTTCCATCTGGAACACCTTCTTTTTTCGTATATGATGAAATTGCCTCTATGATTGTGCTTAATTTACATTTTCCGATTTCTATAAATTCTTCCAATTCTTGTTTTATTCTAGGATCGCCACCAACTAACAATTCTTCTATATACACAATACTTGCGAGAGAGAACTCTTCAGATTTATTTGATAAAATAAATGTTTTCACGGTGACAGTGCTTTTTGTTTCATCGTCAACCTTTGGCTCAATAATTGCAATATCAATATAAATACCAAGTAATTCTGGATTCTGTAAATTGGGATCTAAAAAATTTGGTGTACTAGTAAATACTTTTTCTAAATATTCGTCTTTTTTTGAAAAATATTTACCATAATGAGGATCCTCTAATGTTTCTTTAAATTCTAAATCATCATTTAAATAAGCCAATCCTTTTTCACTGTATCCGCTTCTGTCTTCATTATAATTATCTCTAAGAAAAAACTTGTCCTTTTCAGTTTCATTTAAATGAACATGGGGCAAATGTTGTATATTTGAAAATAATCGCATTCGTGAAACATAAATAATACGCAAAGATGAATGATAAGAAGGACATTCTTCCGTGTATTCAGTATGAGCTCTTCCAACAGGAGCGACTACTCGTGTATATAATTTATTTCCATTTGGAACAGTTTTAACAATAAAATTAGCATCTTTTACTATTAATTTTGTTTTGTAAATTACAACTGGAATTTTACCGTGTAAATGAGTAACAATTGATACTAAACAAGTAGGTTGTCTCGTTCTTGCAGGTATCTCATATACGGCATCTAAGATAGCATTCTCTCTTTTTAATTTCTCGGGATTTGTAGGAAAAAAAGTGGGGGTTGAAATCATACCTCTTTCTGGCATCAGCTCTTTCTCTTCTTGATCTATTCTAATTCCAGGTAATTTTAATGCGGGTAATGACGACGACGGGTCCATATATTTACGTGTTATTTTTCTAAAGTAATTGATGGTGAAATCATACGTGCATTCAATTGTTGTCGCGATAAATATGGCGATTTTAAATCACTGTTGCAATAACCATACCCAGGAGCACTCATGTCAAATTGATTTTTATATAAAAATGGCACATTGTTAGAAGGCGTGGTATTTGTCAATTCGTGTGGGTTTATTCCTAAATCATAACAGGCTTCGTGCGAATTGTATTTCATAATTTTTAGCCCATTTTTTTGCATATATTGTCTATAATCCCAACTCGATTGTATATTTTCTTGTTTTTGAATTCGCTCATTAATTACAGCTTCTGGTTGCCAAGAAGCATAATTTCTACCATCGCTCATAATTGGCGGAAAATTAAAATGAATATTGTTTGAACCAGAATAACATTGTGCCCAAGACATTATACTATTGTTGGAGAGAAAATTATTCGGCTTCCGCTTCTAATAATTTCAACAATTCCGGCTTTTTCATTTTACTTGCATCTGAGGATGACGCGAGTGCTTTTTCAGTAACTATTTGGCGCAATTTTGCAATAGTCATTTTTTTGTAATCTAAATCTGATGACAATACAATTTTAAATCCGTCTAGGTCAGCCGTTGTGGTTACTTCTTGTGATTCTTCTTGTGATTCTGGTAATGACAATGCTGATTCAGATTCTTCAAGTGCATCTGAAACTTCTTCTTCTTCTTCTTCTTCTTCTTTTGCTTCTTTTGCTTCTTTTGCTTCTTTTGCTTCTTTTTCTTCTTTTTCTTCTTCTTCTTCTTTTTCTTCTTTTTCTTCTTTTTCTTCCTTTGCTTCTTTTTCTTCTTTAATTTATTTATAGAGAAATAA
>Ga0315276_10002406_pt1 | contig 17114 bp, 25 predicted proteins | sample YL17G05_0_MG_FD_204542 | JGI IMG/M metagenome (GOLD analysis project Ga0315276, IMG submission 204542) | Sediment microbial communities from Yellowstone Lake, YNP, Wyoming, USA - YL17G05_0 | ecosystem: Environmental > Aquatic > Freshwater > Lake > Sediment | place: USA: Wyoming | collected... | reverse complement strand
GCTACTCTAAGAGATTGCATTATTTATTCCTATCTTTTCTTTTAGTATATTTGGTCGCGGGCGTGGGAGTTGCACCCACCTATCCAGCTTATGAGGCTGGCATCTGCACTCTGGCCGATTCGCCCGCATTCTTTGTTTCAAAGTGAACTTCTCGTTCGCATATTAATACATTCCTTTCGCCTTAGCCACTTGGCGACCCCGCTACAAGATTTATCGCTACAGAACGGAAAGAAAATTACGGCCTAATAAGTGGTATTGGGCTAACATGCGCGGCTACACTAAATTTTTGATATGGATTATAAGTACCACCAGCCTGTGAGTAACTTCTAAAAAGTCCCTCTACTTCAGCTCTAGTTAGCCCCCGGTTCCATAACCCCCATTCATCAAGGCACGCACTACTTCCATTTATATTGAACTTAAAAGTCTCAGTACCAATATTAAAAGGACCACTATATGATATCTCATTCCAACTATACTCACTAGTTGATACCCAAATAAAGTGTCTCAATACCTTTGTATCATATGTACACATATGATAACAAGTGCCATTAGAAGTACTTGAAGTAGCTGGGGTATTAATAAAAGACTGCCCAGTACCAATACGAAACTCGTATGTGTTCGTTGCATTTCGATACAACATTGTCCCACTGCCCTCACCACCACCACTATGGAAGCCTACTAGGCTGTAATTAGCGCCAGCCCAAGGCATATAGTACCAACCACCAAATGAAAATCCAGTAGTATTTGTTATATTATAAGTAGTAGGCCCCCCAGCTGCGGTTAATAGTTGGTTGTAACTACCAGTATACGGCATATACGCTGAGCCTCCCCATTTGCCCTGGCTATAATTCCACTGCACATTACCAGTAGACGATGTCAAAGTATGACCATTTCCAGTAATATCAGCATAAGTACTATCAAGGCTCCAGTAAGCTTGTATCCCATTTACGAGTGACCTTGGTCCCAAAAGAAATCGGCTATTTATTGTTATCATGCTTTGCCCTCTATCACTTTATATCCACCCACCAGGCTTATATAAAGGAAGTGGGCCTGTAGTAATCCGCGATTGAAATTCAATCCCCCATAATCCCCAAGATGGCCCAGTAGTAAGATATTGCCCGACTATGATCTGGTCAACAAACGCGGCTCCACCAGCAGAATACTGCTCCAACAGTATGGCATCAATTGTAGAAGAAATTGTGGTCATATTAGATACATTTGCTGGAGTGTATAATATATCATCTACCCATGTTTGATGAGTAGATGTACTATCAATAGTAAGCACAACTTTATACCAAGTATTATTTGAAACCGCTTTCCCAATATTGACCCATTGTGGAGGGGTAACTAAAGCAGCCATTTGACTTGAAGAAATAGCAATGGCAGTAATTGAATTACCCGACTCTCTAAAATAAATATCCAGTCCATTACCAATGGTAACGTTTGAATGTTGCATCCTTGCTTGCATAAATATGTTCCATGTATATGGCCGACTTGGTATAGTTTTACTTACATTTACCGTGGTGCCGCCAGCAGCCGCAGTTGCAGCCTTAGCCCCCTCATATTTTGTTGTAGTACCAACATCCCATGTAACATGCCCAGTCCACCCATTTTGCCCATTAAGATCTGCTGTATTTAAATTATTAAAATCTTCAAAAAAAATAAATGTATTAGGACCATTACTAGCTGCCGTTGCATCAGCATTCCCATAATACATGTAAAAGGTTGTAGCCCCGGTACCAATAGAATCAAATTTAACCCAAATGGTGGCAAGTTGGTTTGGGGTAGTACCAGAAACCGATTCAATATAATAATCTAATACTGCCCCTATAGAGTTAGTAAATCGCAGATCCGAAAAATCTGACTTAACATGCCCCGCACAATGTACATCTGATCCAGTTACCCCAGAACTCTCACCTACCAATACCTTCATTTGGTAATTAGTGACAGCACCTGATGCCCTACTAAGCGTAACTGATTTGTAGTAAATCCAACCACTTAGGCCATATCCACCCCACAATCCCCAAGCAGGTTCTATAGCTCTCCAGTTGCGAATGAGGAAGTGATCGAAGAATGTAGCCCCACCACCAGCCGATGCGCCACGAATCCAAAACTTATTGGCTTGGAAGGCGTCTGAGTATTGCGAACTATCATTTCCACACTTGGTGCCATCAACCCACCAATCTGCCGTGTTCGTCGTCCAGTTGAAATCATTCATCTCAAAGAGGTGCCATGCATCTTTGGTCGGGGATATAGGACTGGGTGAGAATGCGGTGTACGAGGAGGACGAACTATAATACTTATAGGTTTCGTCAGTCCCCCAATATGCTTGGGCGCGAGACCCCCCATCGTTATGCACAACAGCCATGTCAGCCGTGTCTTCCTTCCGGGCACGCCACTGGATGCTGATGTCGGCACTGGGGGTCACAGAGATAGTAGCCACTGCAGCAGTGCCCCCGACGATCTTAGCGGAACGTGTTCCTGCGTATGCTTGCTCGGTCGAGATATGGACATGAGCTGTATCCTCTGTCCATGCCCCTCCTATAGTGTCTCCATTAGACCCTCTCTCAAAATCATCAAAGACAATGAAGGTATTGGCTCCACTACTTACAGCAGGAGCATCAGCATTCCCATAATACATGTAAAAGGTTGTAGCCCCGGTACCAATAGAATCAAATTTAACCCAAATGGTGGCAAGTTGGTTTGGGGTAGTACCAGAAACCGATTCAATCCAACAATCTAATACTGCTATTGCGGAATTAGTAAATCGCAGATCCGAAAAATCTGACTTACATAGTCCCCCACAATTTACATCTTCTCCAGTAGCCCCAGAACTCTCACCTACCAATACCTTCATTTGGTAATTAGTGACAGCACCTGATGCCCTACTAAGCGTAACTGATTTGCGGTAAAGCCAAGCCTCTAACGCCATAGTATCCTTTATTTACCCAACAAATAATAAAAACTGGATAGAAACTACCTTACAATATTTGTAATTCCTGGCTGTTTCGGTGTTGTGGAGCATGCATATATGTATGGAAATGAAGCCGAACACGCACCAGCGGGACCACCAGCTGTTGCATTTGCAACAAAACTATATGCGGTCCCCTGGCATGCTAAAAGTGTCCCAGTCACTGCCCCTACAGCACCAGCAGCTATTGTTGCCGTTCCATATATAGTCCCCGAACAAGCACTTCCTTGGTATACTGTAATGGTTACCGGCACTGTGATTGCACTATTATCTATGAATTGCGATGGCGCTGTGAAAGATACAGTTTCTGCGTTACTTGTTCCCGCTATTAAGATCAAACAACATGTGAACAGGCAAATTAGAGTGTGGCGCAAGGGGGTCTCCTTCTTGTGGCAGTTGTGTGTTATCTAATGAAATTGACGGATTCCCATATATCCACGGAATACTAAGTAGTGACACATCAGGCTTCCCATTAATATATGTAGTCGAGACCGCCTTTAACGCGAATGCATGTGTGCCATCTGGACGAGTGCCACCAAGTACCGCGTTATCAGCTATTAAGTTTAATATGTCCCATCTACCCTTCCACGCACCATCATAATTTAGTGGATTAGTATTGGTACTAATTTCTGCTACCCATACCATATTATCAACCATAGTGCCATCTACAACATGACACACATATAGATAATACCCACCTACAGCTGATGGTACGCTCATCTTTTGTCCATCAACATATTCATCTGGTTGCGTAAACTCAATAATATGTGGTGCATTGTCTATGGGGGTATTATCTATGGGGCCACCCCCACCACCCCCACCACCACACCCAACCATGATAGCTAGTACCACTATATATATATATCGCATACATATTGGTATGCCCCCAAATAATATATATTAATATTATAAATATATGTAGATTATGGTCTACTAATTTGAAGTATGATGGGTTGTACTGGGGTCCCAGGCAAAGTACCAGGAGGTGGCGCGGTCCATAAAACGTCTGGGCTCCACTCCGACTCCTCCCCAGTATTTAGCCTCGCCCTACCATTAAATACGTACACTTTCCCATCATTGGCCTGATCAAATGTACCAGATATAGCTGTAGTATTAGGGACAATCATAACATTATCTATCCCACCCTGCGTACGTTTGGTAATGTCATAATACACTGTTTTCTCTGGTTCAATTAATGTATTATCAGTATATGTGGTGACTTGTTCCCAAGATACAGTATATATGACTGCGAATGCCGGGGTTACTAAAACAGATCCTAAAATAACTACCCAAAAAATAACGCGTTTCACCTTACCCTCCTTATCCAAAGTTAAACGCCATGACATATGACGTTACGCTATTGAGTGCGAATATTGTATTTTGCATCATACCAACGATTTCCCACCCTTGTGCTATGTAATCATCAGCATGCTCAATAAGCACAAACCTAAACAAATAGCGTTCTGGGTTATTATAATAGCCTTGAAAAATCATGTTCTGTTATATGCTCCATTACAATCTTCTGTGGTTTATAAAATACCTTTTCATTAAATTTAATGTGCTTCTTAAACACTGGATGCTCGTCTACCAAATGAACTACAATTGCCTTCTCCTTTCCTGGGTATAGTCTAACAATTCGTCCAACTAACTGCTGCGCATCTTGTGTATCGTGAGCAATTACTACTGCTGAACAACGTGGAATGTCTATACCCTCCTTGCATAGTGTTGAAATTACTATTGGGATATTCCCTTCTCGGAATTTTTCGAACAATGCCACGCGGTTGTAAGTCTCAGCATAAATCTCCACTGCAGTTGGCAATAACTCTTTTAACTGATTGCCGTGGTCAATATGCCTAACAGATATCAGGGTTGAATGCCCAGCAATCGCCAACACTTTAGCCGCTTCCGCTGCTAATTCAGTCCTTTCTTTATATTTGTCAATATGAAATTCCCGAAGTGTATTATACACCTTACAATTAACCAAGTGCGAATCCTTTGGTGATATATACCTGGGTGGTACTTTTAAGTAATAAACATGTGGGCGAACTAGCCAACCCGTATCTATTAGGGTGTGCATATCAACCGAATAGTTGATTGGCCCAGACGCCGCCTCTAAATCAAGGTCTTTTCCGTCCAATCTACGCATAGTTGCAGTAAAAAACGCCGCGTATCTTGCATTTTTAAATCCAGCTGAGAGATCGAATATAGTTTTTGCAGCGATTCTGTGGCATTCATCGACGATAAGAAATTTTGTAGATTCCACAAACGCGAGTTTATCTGCTCTATTGGGTGAAGCATTGTCTTTATCGTACACCCCCTCTAATGATTGGACCATCGCTACCGTGATATCTTTTGGGTCGAAGATTGAATCGCCCACCATACCAATATCTGTATTAAGTATTTTTTTTAATAATTTAACTGTTTGATGTAATAATACTGTACTATTAGTTAATACCGTAGTTTTGACTCCAACCTTAGCTATTGCATCCCCCATAATAACAGTCTTACCACCACCCGTCGCTATCTCGTGGGCTGTCTTGCGACGATTTAAGATATCATTAACTGAATCAGCCTGGTAATCCCTCAACTTCCATTCATCACTTATTGGGAATGGAGTAGTGCTTATCTCAACTTCATCATTGCCTTCAACATGAGACAATATACTATGCGACCTAAGAATGGACTGTACTTTGTTTAATAGACCAACACGGAAAACCATTGCTTTACTAAATCTATATGTTGGGTGAGGATGATATCCGTATTGCCTGGAGGAATAAGCTAACTGCTTAGAAACATACGAACACTCGTCTCTTAACTCTTTGAAGACCCCCACTGGGATTGGATCAAGTATCTTACCATAGATATTATCTACCTCAATCCTGACTATATTCATCTAGTTTAGTTATCTCCATTTCTAATGCGAGATTCAAATACGTGAGCGACTCGTTAAGTGACGCAACATCAACAAGCGTACCTTCTGGAAATTTGGTTGATACCATCTCAGCAATATTATTTGTCAACAACTGTATACTATATAATGTTGCTTTGTCATTGTTTTTCATAAACTCTCCTTAGGCTATTATATCTCCAGGTTTAACATTCTTCTTCCACCATGCTTTTTGACAAGTTGGACACAATAATTCTAAATGTCCAACAAGCGAATGTTTCCTGGGCCAAATCGTTTCATTCCCAAATATTTTCTGTTTAACTATTTCTTTAGCGCCACATTTATCACAAATAAAGTGAACTTCTATTGGCATCAGCCCTCCACATTATTCCACTTCTGTGCAGGATTTTTAGATTGTACCACAGTTAATATCCTAGACACAGCATTATAGTTCATTTCTGCGCATCGTAATGCTCTATATAGGATATCAATTTTAACATTATTCTCTGTAGATTTTGTCTTTGATTTAATCGCCATCATTTTTGCATGTAGTTGTGAAAAAAGATTATACTCATTCGCGAAATGTGGCAATAATGGTGCGATAATATCAATATTATCAGAAGCAGGGATATTTCTCATTGGATAAATAAACGCAACTAAATCATCTGTACTAATATTCTCAACATTAACGATACTAACACTAGGTTTAGGCTGTGGTTCTGGTAACACCGGATCAATGACCATTGACTGCTCCTAAAAATATTGGAAATGGTATGGCTATTAAACAATCATTTAATGTTTCAAACTCCCATGGAAACTGATTTTGCTCTAATTTGAGTTTAATAGACGACTTCATTACTTTATGGTCGGTATTCTCTTGAAACTTTGGATATTTGCCTTCTGGTAATTCGTCAGAGCGCATGATAACAACCATATCCTCGTCTTGCCCATATTTTGGCTTGATAATTAATACTGGTATTCTATCTGACATAGCTGCTTCTTTCTTTATTCCCTTCCACCATTCATTCTTTACACTAAATAAAGTGTAAAACTTGCGTGGGTGATTTTTGCGAAACGCGGGGGGTGCGTAATCGCGTAATTTGCATTCAATTAAAAATTGTTCAGTTTTCACATCGCCAAGCATACTCGGATCTTTAAACCTGCTAGACTTTGCGCTTTGACCGTATTGGCGCGAAGTTCCAAGGAGCTTTGCAATATGCCGCTCCATCCCCGCCCAGCATGCTTTGCTAGTTGCCATTGTATGCCTTATCTACGACCTAGCATCATGTATGACTTACCATTTTCATGATATTTGCGCCCTTTACGCTTGAGACTACCATCCCCAACAAGATTTGTCGCTGCCTTAGTATAACACTGTACGTTAGCTGATCCAAGCCCAAGTTCGGTACAGTATTCTGCAGCATCTTTAGTCGACCCATCGCCACACACCTCTATATATCCCGCCATTAAAACTTTATACGGTGTTTTACCATTAGCCTTCTTCATTCAGTAACCTCCTCTAATAAACCATTAGTGTCTCTGCCAATTAAAGCTTGGACGCATTTTGCCCTTATCTCTTCTAAAATCTCTGGATCAGCCAAAATCTCCTTAAACTTGGCTTCACCAGCTGCCTTCTTATCGCCAAATGAGAACCAACTGCCAGTAGTCTTAATAATCCCGAACTGTTTCGCTACACCGAACGTGTCATCAATAATATCAACCCCAGTATCAAGGTTGACAATAAATTCTGCTGGCTCATTCACTCGAGCGACCTTATTCTTCACAACCCTATACGCCACCCGAATAGAAACCTCTTCTTCAACCATTTTAGTCGGTGTAAGCGCAACTTTACGTCTAATACTCTCAGTTTTACGAGCATACAATTCATAAGAAATAAAGAACCCAGCCGTATTCCCTCCAGCAGCCTTCTTATTGCTCCCATATGTCACCATTGGATTTGCGCGTTCCTGCGAGATGAACAACACGAAACATGATGGGTTCATGTTTAAATATGAATTGACTTTTGGGAGCATCTCAGCCATCAATTGCGCTGACGCTGCTTTTAATCTGCCCTGGTCCACCGTGGCTGCTTCCATCTTCACTTTGGGAACCAACGCTGGTACTGAATCTAGGATGATTAGATTATACTCCCTTGATTTAATTAATTCGATAAGAATATCGATCCATTCTTCACCAAATAACGGGTCCAACAACTCACCCTTGTCGTCTACTCTCTCATCCTTCGATGAAATAATAAACATTTTGGCCGGATCGATCCCCATATTCTTAGCGAATTTCATATCAAACGTTCCCTCAACATCAAGAAACGCTACCTTACCACCATCTTTCTGGACCCTTGTAGCAAAACACGTTGATAGTAGGGTCTTACCAGATGCCTTCTCTCCCCACACTAGCCCCATTCTACCACCAAGAAATCCATTGGTACCAATAGCCAGGTTTAGGCTCAATACACCTGAGTCTAACAAAATAGGTAGCCGTTCAACACGATCCGTGCCTGACTGTATTGTACCTTGCCCATAACGTTTATTTATTACATCAACTACATTGGCCATTGTGTATCCTTATATCTTGTCTAATGCTACGACCAAAGCATCCAATTTATCATCTGGCCAAGATTCAATTGATAACTCGCCCATATTCTTATATGGACCATAAATAGTAGCTAAGAATGCAATCATTTCCTTATCATCCTTGCCAGTAAACTTCGCCTCAAACAACTTATTGATTTCTACTACTCGGGTTGATTGTGGGGTAGCACCATTTGGTTCACCAACATACGAAGTTTTCATCGGTGGCTCAGGCTCAGCACCAGGCTCTGGTTGACCACTAGGCTCTGGATTATTGACCGCCGCAATTAACAACTGGATCTTCCCAGTTGAATGCAACCCAGAAACCCATGTCGCACCAGCCTTTACTTCCTCAGAGTTTGAAGTACTGACCAACCACTTAAAGTAATCAAACTCATTGTTGTCAATAAGGTGCCCAAATGACCGACCAAGATATCGCTTACCAACATCTACAACCAACGCACGCACAGTAGTATACTTTGCCAAGTCGTCTTTCGTTGGGAACCCAACGCCCAATGATTTCGGCTGTTCGCCCTGTGGTAATTCAGCAGCGCCACCCTCTCCAGAAATCTTACCAGTAGAAACGAATTCCCATGCCTTTATTGGATCAACATTCTCAAACGCAAGCACTTGTTCAAATGAGATTGTACCATAATCAACTTCCTCATTGAACGTTGATGGGTCTTGGGCCTCTGCCTTGTATGTGATCTGATTCCCATTCTTCTCACGCCACACAATAAGATCACGTCCAGCAAGTGAATTCTTAGCTGTAATAATGCGAACAAACTCACTGCGGAGATCGTTGCCAAACTTTAATACCATTGGCTTCGATTCATCATAACTATACACAGTGATAATATGTTGTGGGATCACACCAAGATGGCTGTCCACTTCAACACCACTACGCTTCCGCTTCTGATCCTTAGGCGCAAGCATGTTGAACATTGGGTCTAACTTACCACACAATCCAGCCTGGCATTCACGTTTGCCACCACGGGCTGTATTCTGGATATTACATAAGAAGGTACGATACTTACGAACTGTTTCACGAGTAATTGGATTTAAAACACTTGGCACCCTATGATACCAACCAGATACGCACTCCGCTTCCACTAACTCCGCTGACCCTGCCCCACAGGAACATGTAATATTTGGCCAGTTAGGATAGTACCCACTTGTACCACACTTCTTACATTTAAATGGCATTAAAATCCGAACGCGGTATTTCTTGTTATCCTCAATTTTCATAAAACCAAAACGGGTATCTTTCCATGCCATAATCTAATCCTCTCTTTCGTTGAGGCTCTGCCTCAAATTCTAGGTTCTTCGGTTAACTTACTGGCCAGGAAATCCAATACGCCATGGTTGTTATTTAGCCCTGTAGTGACCTCCTTTACTAAGTGATATGTTGCGTCGAAAAGTTTTGTGCGTGACTCTTCGAATGCTTCAATATATGTGTCGGCCTCAGAAGCGACCTCGGCACGGACCGTATTGTAGTTGCCCACATTAACGACCATGCCCAATGAAACACGATATTTCATTCTTCCTCCTAACTATTTATCGACAATAAATATACTTAAACCATTATGCCATTGTGAACCAGGTAATTCCTTTTGAAATGATATCCTCAATTTAGCATCTGTTAATCCTTCTAGGGTGCCCTTCCTTACCCAATCCCAGTCCCAATCATCAACTATATATATCGCCTGATTGGTCAACTTAGGGTACCAAAATATTGGTGCATCGTGTTGAAATTTTTCGTCATGGTTTGCGTCATAAAACAAAAAATTGATATCATTTGGGACTTGATCAAATACCTCTTGCGAGAAACAGTCTCCTTCAATAATCTCAATATTACTACTACAATTTTTAACCGCCTGAAAAAATTCCGTTCTAACATCTTTTTTATCTGCTACTTCTGAAGCAACAAACTGAGTCCAATTATCAATGCCAATATACCTACCAATATTATTACACTGAGCCGAAAGCAAAGAAGCGCCACGCCATGTGCCAACAGTCAAATGTACACAATTATCAAGTCTTGCACAGATATTATTAAATAAATGTTTGTTTGTGGGTGAAAACATACCAATAATATTAAGCACCTGTGGTGTTAATTTAGATCGCCCACACAGCGCCTCTTGAATTGATAAATTAATTATTGCTTCAAGATCAACCACCAAAATCATCCTTATTAAATTTATCGCAAACACACCATGGTTCTACAACGAAATCATGTGATTTTGCGGCTTTACCCTTAATACCCAAGTGACTCTTGTATGCCTTTGCTGCCTTGGTGGCTTCCTTCTCATCCGTAAAAATACCAATAAGTTCTGAATCAGCTCCACAACAAGGTTCTGTTGAATCGAACCTATGAACCGCTACAAAAACATCATTATTGCAACACTGCTGCTCTTCTGCCAATGGAACTGGTGTAGACTTAGCTTTTACCATTATACTGCCTCCTTATGGTTGCATTCTGATCCACAGCCTTCATGTCGCCAAAATGCTTCTCTTGTTACCGTCTGTTCTTTGTATGGACCTGTTGAAATCCAAATAATTGGGATATTATATTCCTCTTCAAATGCCGCTACCCAATCCTTGGTCTCTTTGGACAGTTTATCCCACTCATTAACGCCAGCATCAGCCCTATTTAAATAATCACTAAAACACAAACCAACGCCAGTAAAACGGTTGATCATTGCAGTCTTCTTAAACCACTCATGAGAAAATTCAAATACCCTGCGGACCCTTTTGGTGACAGTAGTAATCTCTTTAAAGGTCCCTTCGGGAACACCAGCTCTACGCTCAACTTCTGACCATGTAATTTCTTGGGAACCGGTTGGTCCGCTATCTCCGGCCACTCTGATAGGATACGGACGGATAGCGGCAATAACGTCTGTAACAACCAATGGCGATATTCCTGCCTCACTAATCCACCCTCCCGCATTAGTATCCCTAGATGTGGTCTTCGGATAGGTACCATGATGTAACGAAAGACCCGATCCCTGTGTTCCCTCTAAAAGGACCGACTCACCAGCATCAATTAATTCATTGAGCATTAGAGTTGTGTCACAACAAAATTCCTTGATTCCAGGCCAATCTTTTGCTAAACAAACATCTCCACGCGGCGAAGCACCACGCCAAATCTTATCAGCTAATGCGGCACCACAACCCTCACGTGTAGACCCAACTTTCTTCCACAGATCATTTACACTAAGCTTGTCACACTTAGTACACGCATCAACTAGATCATTTCTAATATCAGCCTTAATTGTCTGCCACTGCGGACACTCCATCGGCTTGTGAGCATAGTCACATGGTTCTGCTTGCCCATACTCAGCCAATACATGTTTCGGTTCAATAATGACAGCATTTGGATGGATGAAAATACGCTTCTCGATATTCTTATCATACTTCTTCAACATTGCAATCTCTTTAAAAAAGAGTTCTGGAATAATCATACCACCAGCGCCAATAATCAACTTGGCATCCATCCGGGTCCATCCACATGGTATTGTTTGCATAACTACTTTGTCACCATTGTAATAAATTGTGTGCCCCGCATTTGGCGCACCAGTGCGGACATGTACACTATAGTCATCTGCGATGACATTCGCAAGCTTACCCTTGCCCTCTGACCCCCACTGCCCTCCAACCAATACTGTTACTTTAGACATGATAATTTCCTTCTCCTCTCAATCTCTTTTTTGTGATTGTGATTGGCACATAGTACCTGTATACCATGTGGAAACCCCAATCGCATTAATGCTGCATATAAACTGCCAGTACCACCAATATTACGTCTATGTTCCGCACCATCATCATTAATGTGATCCAACAATAACATATCAATATCATTAACATCACATTCAGCGCATTTCATTGTACCATTAGAGTAATGATTCAAACACATCAAACGGATTTCTTCATTCTTTTTACGATTGCGTTCCTTCCTTTTTTGACTATTAGCCTCCCTGTACCGTCGTTTCTTAACCAATATACCTTCTCTATTTACCCTACGGTACCAACCATTGTAGACCTTCATATACTCTTTGTGATTTTCTTGAGTATATGCGGCACTACGATGGCTTGACATTTACTTTGCCTCTCCTCCTTCCTCTCCATTTTCTTCTTCCTCTTCTGGTGGTTCGACTGGGAATGCAATATAATGCTGCCCAGTCTCTTCATCTACAAGAATCTGTGCATCTGGAAATTCTCCCTCGGGAGCCTCTTCTGGCTCTTCTGTAGGAGCAGCACCTACTGGTGGATCACCTGGGTCTGGAGCATCTTCAAACTGATCTTCATCTCTAGCCATTTCTCACTTCCTCCTTTTGTGATTCAATAAACTGTTTTGTAAATTCCTCCTCTGAATATATCGCAATATCTCTATTTTTAGCAAACTCTTTAATACGATTAATTGTGTCTGCACCAGCGAATTTACCTAAAAGAAACCCAGTAACATACGGCACAACACCAGCTATTACCCTACCTCCATGTTTATAAATAACAGCTGCGTACTTAGCTATATCTCTTTCATAAAGTAATCCTTCAATAATAAATGTACGTCCGTACAATGGATGATGGCCAGGAAACTGGTAATACTTTCTCAACACATTAATTAAAGCCATTCTATTTTGTTCAAAAAAATGGATAATTTTATTAGCCGCAACATCATGCATTCCCATACTTGATAGTGTGGTCATCGTAAAAATGTGATCAATGACCCCGTCTGTATTGGGGCTACCCATTGAAAATGGCATTGATAATGTTTCCGCTTCATGTACACTCAAAAATGGCATTAGGACCATAAAAAAATCCTTTGGACGATTTCTACTATTTACTACTCCATCAAATATTTGAATATACTCAAGCAATAACATATCACCAGAGTCTGCAACTGAATAAATATCAGCGATACTAGATATCTCAAATCCACGTAAGAAATTTAATAATGCATACCCATCAACATTCACACAAAACCTATTAACCCATTCACGTATTGATGTTACAATAACCGCAGGGCACTTAATATTTACGCAAAATATTTGTCTATTTCGTAGATCAACACCATTACCACATTTTGGACATGATGGTGCGACTAGAGGGACCTTACCACTCCCATATCTCCTTTCTAAAAATAAAGTATTATCATTGGCCAATGACCCAACAAACATATCACCAACACAATATCTATCAATCTCTCCAACATTAAAATCTACAACCCTTTTGTGAAACATATTATTTTCTATATTAACCTCTATGGTTTGATCCTTAACATAATTAACAATAAGGTTGTGCCCAAATTTAAATGTAATAACCGGTATAACACAAATTTTGTTGTCTTTAACATTAGTATCCCACGTTACACCAACAACCTCAAATAATGAACCCATTGATATGTTGGTTAAAACTCCCCACCTATTAGTGGTTTTTGCACCAAAAAGTTCAACCATTTTAATATTATTATACAATGTTAAAACCCTAGAACACTTATACCCAATACTACCACTACCAGCTGCTAACTTAGCACTTTCAATCGTTCTGTTCCATTTTGGGATATTTGTCACCATAGATATTGGGATTTTAAATCCCAAATTCTTTAGAAATTCAAAGGCATTACTGGTTGTATCACATATTGATGGAATAAAATATGTATACACGGCAACAAATTCACAGTCTAGTATGGATTCATCGGGGAGTGGAGAGATTAATAATTTATATAATTCCTCTTCTGGTAGCGTAGAAATCACTGCACCATGTATACATCCGCTATCCGCGACCAATAATGATAATGGAATACTTTTTAAAAAGTGTATATTATGTGTTATATCTATACAATCACCACTACCATTTATTAATAATGCTCTAACTAAACGCTTATCTTTAATTTCTAATCGTACACCAGGCGCATCTGGTACCAACACTACTAATAAATCATCCGAGTATATGCCTGATGATTTATAATTAGCATCAGCCCACAACGACAACTCAATAGAGTCACGCACGACATCAAACACACTACCATGACTAAGTTTTATACCATCACACAATATAAACTTTTCATCCCGGCACAAATAATGACCCGGTAAAACCTTTCTTAATTTTGTATTATCACTATCAATATAACAATCTTTCGCAATCTCATATAATTCTTTATTCGTCATAACATACCCCCATAAATTTTACCACACATTTTCTCAACTAAGATCCTAAACTGCGGAGCGTAAACATGACTCCTTTGTAAAATACCAACATATAACATAAATACCGACATCATATCTAGTGATGTCTGTATTGTCTTATAATACGCTGGATCAATACGTCTAAGTTCTGACCTTAAAATACTAATTATATCTGGTCCTGGCCTTTCTTGTAACATCTTCTCATGCACATCTATAATAACATCATATATTTTACTCATTTCTACATCAACAACAAAATCTAGTAAAATATCACTACGCTTTCTGCCAATTTGATTGGTAGCAATAAACGGAATACCCTTACCATTGATTATCGCGCACTTCTTATCGTCCACATACCATATCGCAGGATATGCAACAACAGAAGCCTTCTTTATTGTCTTATAGTCAAGCATGCCAAGTTCACTATTCACAATTGCCACAGCCTTCTTAATCTTGCCACCTTGTGTTTTAATAATATCTCCATTTGTATATACCATGCGCATAATCCTAGATTGATCACATAATAACACATTTACTATACTAGTCTCTGCATCTTTATTGATTAGTCCATTTAATATATACTCATTTGGTAAAAATGTGTATTTTTCTGGAACCATACACCTTAAAACACCATTAGCATGTAATATATAAATGTTGCTGTCATATTTACTAAAGATATCGTTTAGACACTTCACAGCGAGATCATGCGCTAAAGAAATCAAAAGTGAATATGTTGTTGATTTTTGTGTAAATAGGCGGGAAATTATTGGGAGGAGGTATTGTGGCAGTTGTAGATCAATTTTCCGCTGTTCTGTCACGCCGCTAACACCAGTACGGTAATATCCAGTGGTTATCTCAACTTTTGACAATGACAAAAATTTAACATATGAGTGTGGGACCACTAATTCATCTAATACGCCAACCTTCGTATATTTGATTGCTTCTTTTGAATCTGTAAATTCCGCCATAACTTTTTATCGTTATTAGTCATCTTTGTGTATATATAAATTCTCCAACAAATTATATAAATATTCAACGCGATGTTTAATACTACCCAGGACCGATCCCTCATCAAACCTATTTGATACTTGATATAATATTAACATTATAGATTTAATATCTAGTCTAGCATGATATACAGCTGTATTTTTCCCTGTATTTAATGTGATAACCCTACCCATTATTCCTCCTTTGTAGGTTTTTCTTGCAATTTTCTTTTTAAAGATGGTTTATCACGGTCTTTAATCGGACTACCCTGACGCTTGTGCGGTTTACATAATAAACACCCAGCACGCGTGGACTTTGGTCTACATCTTTTGTGATTCATATTATACCTCCCAACACTCCAGTCCTCTTTGGTTTTGTATTTTATTTGTGAATATAATAATGCAGACACACGCGATTTTGGTTTTGCGTGTGTCTGCGATTTTAAAGAAAGAAATTTTTTGTAATTCTTTGAATTGGGATGTACCCCAGGGTTCCCCAGGGCTTCACCCTGGTTATCGTAGCGATCAGCTTTTCCGTAAATGTTTATGAACATACTGGGGATTCTTTAACCATAAGAAAGCTTGCCAAATATAATATTGTGAAGCGTTTATTTTAATGTTGATCACGGTCCATCTTGGATCTCTTGGTTCTAGTGATTCAGTTATTCTTAATAAGGCAACAATCATACTCCAAACATTATCAAACCTTTTTCCGATACTCATATTTTCCTTTCTATGTCTCTTGTTCTCCTCCATACTGCATATTGGAGTTGGTCTAATGCATGACTTAATGATGTGTCGCCCCAACATTTGTATGTGGCCCTAAATGACATAAGAATTAATTTGTACACTTGATAGAGTACCTTGCTCTTATCCTTAAGCTTGTTAAATTGCATTAGTCAGCATCCTTTGGTATAGCTTTTCGAAAGCAAATACTACTTCCTCATCTGAAACTTCTCGAGCCAACACCCACTGCAGGACTACTTGGAAATTGTATGTATCAATATCACCTTTCGGGAAAAAGGTATCTGCTAGAAAAACTGACGCATCTTCAATTGAATTTGGTGCCACTAAGAATTTAGGATCAACAGCCATCGTATTACCTCCCTATGTTCTAACCCACTTGTTTTTCCAGTATAAACGTTGTGTCGCTCCAGTATTATTGTTTACTAAATCAACTAATATCCACCCCAAAGGCGTAATCCACGATCTTGTGACCACACTACCTTGTTTCTTCCTTCTGGCTAGCCCAGCTTCCTGTTCTTGTGTAAGAGCGATACGTTTTATTGCCACCTATCCCCCCTAAAGTATGACAATTTGACTCCATTCGCGGATTTTGTACTCTGCCAATTTAGATTTGGCTGGACGCTTTGGGTTTGGGTCACGTACCGATTGGCCATCCCAAAATACAACATGAAAATATCCAGACAACATCTCGCTCTCAACCAATAACAATGCTGGGTCTATTACTGGGATTTCTATCTTAATGGTCTCATT
>Ga0315276_10002405_pt1 | contig 17115 bp, 13 predicted proteins | sample YL17G05_0_MG_FD_204542 | JGI IMG/M metagenome (GOLD analysis project Ga0315276, IMG submission 204542) | Sediment microbial communities from Yellowstone Lake, YNP, Wyoming, USA - YL17G05_0 | ecosystem: Environmental > Aquatic > Freshwater > Lake > Sediment | place: USA: Wyoming | collected... | reverse complement strand
TCGTTGCGATAATGAAGTTCCAGATACCAAGCCCGGCGAGCATCGTTCCGGTCCTGGTCGGCGTTACTAATATTGCTTCAAGCGTGCCTTCCGCCTGCTCATCACCTATCTTCTGGGGAAAGGAATTGATCCCCACGCCTATGTAGCCGCAGAGGCCCGTGCTTACCAGGGCATATGAGAAGTAGTTCACACCGAACTGCTCAAGATTAGGGGCGATCCTGCTGCCGAAGAGCTTATCGATAAAGAAGTAGCTCGCGAGGCCTAAAAAGATGCTGGTGATGTTCAATACGAGCGGCAGCTGGTAGCTCGATTCCACCAACAACGCCTTTTTAAGGAACGCCAGGACCTTATTCATGCCGCGCAGCCTTCCCGTTCTTCAGCATCAAAATCTCATCGGCAAACTCGGATGCTTCACCCGGCCGGTGGGTCGTGAATATCGCAGTCTTGCCGTTCCGCAGGACCAGCTCGTCACGCACGAAGCGCATGAAGCCGCGCGCCGTTTCATAGTCGAGGCTCTTCGTCGGCTCATCCAGTAATAAGAGAGCAGGGTCGTGGACGAGCGCCCTCATCAGTGAGATCGCCTGCTTCATGCCGGCCGAATAGCTGTCGAACCTTTTATCGAGGTCGAGGAACTTGAATAAAGCCGCGATCTCATCTATCCTTTTTAAAGCCGCACAGCGCTTCATGTCATAAAGCGCCGAAAAGAATTCGAGGTTCTGGCGGCCCGTCAGGCGCCAGTAGAAGCCTCGTTCCTGAAGAGAGGAGAATCCGACCATGGATCTGATGCGGTCGTCGTCTTTACCGAGCCGCGAGCCGTTAAGGGTTGCAGTACCGGCGTCCGGAATGATTAGCGTGGAAAGGACTTTTAACAGGGTGGTCTTGCCTGCGCCGTTAGGGCCAAGGACGGCCAGGATAGAGCCTTTAGCGAGGGAGAAAGATACGCCATCGAGGGCGCGGACTGTGGGGCCGCGGCCGAAATCCAGCCTTGCGATGCGGCCAAGAGAAAATGGAGAAGTAAAATCTTTGGTAATATTGGAGACTTCGAGCATATTCCCAAGTCTAACAGAAAAGAAAAGAGCCGTCAATATCCTAATATTACCTTATAAAGTTAAATAATATTTGCAAAAGTTAGATTATGTGGTATATTATTAACGATTATATAACAAGGCAGGCATGAGTAACCCCGCAAAAACGAAGATAGCCATTTTCGCCTTTCTCGCGATAGCATCCCTTTCTGTCATATCTCCTGCGTTCCCTCAAGGTCCCGAAATTGGAAGGGCTAGGGTAGGTGTTGCGAACGCCCCTGACCAAGGGGCGATTTACGGGGCCCAGACACAAGGCGATTATCAAATAGGACCGGGCGACCTCATAGAGATCCTTGTTTGGAGAGAGCCGGAACTCTCGCGGGAAGTGCGGATTCGGCCTGACGGCAAATTTTCCTACCCCTTGATAGGAACTATTGCGGCAACGGGCCTTACCATCGAACAGCTTCAGGAGACTCTCAGGATCGCTTTTATGAAGTATGTGAAGTATCCCGAAGTTACCGTGACGGTCTTGCAGTCTACTTCGAGCAGGATCCTTGTCCTGGGAGAGGTGGTCTACCCCGGCGTCTATAGTTTTAAAGGAGCTATCGATGTGCTTGAAGCGATAGCGCTGGCCGGAGATTTTCTCGGCACGGCAAAGAGGGAGAGCGTTATCGTAATAAGCGACAACGATACTAAGCATCCCACGGTGCGGAGGATTAACGTCTTCCGCTCTTTCAGGCACGGCGCAGCAGGAAGCGAATTCATGCTTAAGCCCAACGATGTCGTCTATGTGCCCAAGACATTTATAGCAGATTGGAATAAGACTGTCGATGATTTGCAGCCCACCATCGGCCTCTTCACCAGCCTGTATACGATGCGAAACGAGGTCAGGACGATCTATTATAACAGGGACAAGCCCATTCAGAAGGCCTCTGATTAGTGATGATGATAGCAGCAAGAAGCCGGGTATAGATTGCCTAGATACGAATTAAACATACGGGACTATGTGAGGATCCTCCGCAAGAGGAGGGTCATCATAATTATGACCTTCCTGGCGGTCGTCATCGGGACCGTTATGTATGTTTCCAACCAGCCTATTGTATACCAGACGAGCACGACGATAAAGATAGAAGAGCGCAAGACCGTCGCCGGCCTTCTTACCGAATGGATCCTTTACAGCCCCGCCGATATCATGGAGTCAACGACCAAACTCATCAAAGGATATGAGGTCATGAGGCAGGCGGCTATCCGCCTCGGCATGATATCCGAAAACTCGCCGCAAGGCGAAGTGAATGCCGCTGTCGGAGAGCTGCAGGGCAGTGTTTCGACCGAACGCGTAGGCGGCACCAATATGATACGCATCACCGCCACGACCGATACCGCCAAGAAGGCGATGGATATAGCGAATATCGTGGCCGAGGTCTACATAGATGAGAACCTGAAAGAGAAGGCGAAGCAGGTCAGGCACGCAAGGCAGTTTATCGAAGAACAGCTCGCCGGCATCGAAAACAGGCTAAAAGTAGCAGAAGAAAAGATGAGGGGCTTCGGCGAGGAGACGAAGAGGGTGCGTCTAGCCGAGCCAATAGAAAAGAAGCTGACCGATCTGCAGTTCGAGCTTGCCGCTGCGATGCAGAGATACACGGATAAGCATCCCACGGTCATCATGCTCAGGGACCAGATAAAGGAGATGGAGGCGCACACCACCGGTTATACCGAAGATGAGCTCGAGTACGCGAGGTTGGCCCGCGAGACGGAAGTCAACAAGAAGCTTTACGCCATGCTCAGGGAGAAGCTCGAAGAGGCGCGCATCACAGAGGCGCAGAAGGTCTCCGATATCTCGGTCGTAGATCCGGCGTTCATGCCCGGAGGGCCTATCTCTACCAATAAGAGGATGGCCATCATAGTCGGCATGCTGATGGGGCTTGTCCTGGGAGCTTCGCTCGCCTTCGTCGTCGAGACACTCGATACATCCATAAGCACCATAGAGGACGTCGAGAGCATGGTCAAGCTGAGGGTCCTCGGCCTTGTGCCGCCTGTAGGCAAAGGGGCGAAGAGGAGAGGCGGGTTGATCGACGCGCTGAAAGAGAGGTTCATGCCTTCGGGCAAAATCTCAAGGGGCGACGAGGAGCCGATATACCTGATAGCGCATTTTGAGCCTACGTCAACCTCTGCCGAGGCGTACCGCAATATACAGACTAACCTGAAGTTGGACCCGACTCAGAAGTCCATCCTGATAACCAGCTCCGGCCCACGCGAGGGAAAGTCGAGCGTCTCGGCCAACCTTGCCATCGTCATGGCCCAGGCCGGGCTGAAGACCCTTCTCATATCGGCAGACCTCAGGAGGCCCTCGCTCGACAAGGTCTTCGGCATAAAGAGGGAACCGGGTCTTAATGAATTCATCACCGGCGCCGCGACGCTCAAAGACGTCATGAATAATATCGTAGACATAATGGTAGGCGACATGAATTTCGATGATATACGGAAGACGCCGGGCATGGACAATATATGCATAATACCATCGGGCCGGCTTTCGTACAATCCGGCTGAGATATTGAAATCGAAAGAGATAAAAGGGCTCATAGAAAAGGTCAAGAACCGTTTCGACGTCATCATATTTGACTCCCCGCCGGTCCTGCCGGTCACCGATGCAAGTTTGCTGGCGTCAAGCGTGGACTCTGTCGTCATAGTCTATGAGATAGGGAGGACGAGCCGCGAGGCGCTTATCCGCGCCAAGATCCAGCTGGAATCCGTAGGGGCTAAGATCAGCGGCGTTATCCTCAACCATACACAGCCGGAGACGGAAGCGATCGTGACGTATCCTTACTACAAGTACAAATACGGATACCCTCCCCGCGAAGGGCCTGGGTACATGAAGGATCAGAAGGCCAAGGTCAAGGCGTGAGCGCGTAACTGCCATGTGCGCGGCCTTTATCTTCCGGAGCCGGTGTTGTGCGAGGGGCTGATGAAGCCCCTTTATTTTTATAAGAGGGCGGACATGTTGGATCGGAGCGGCCAGGGCGCTATCGGCGTCATAGCGATCGTTTTTTTTGTAGCGATGATATTGCTTCTGACGCTTCTTGGAGTGCCTCTCCAGACCGCCGTTGTCATCGTGGTAGGCTGCCTCATATTCTTCATCTCTTTTATCAATACGGACCTCGCCCTCATCATCCTCATATTCTCCATGCTTCTTTCGCCCGAGTTTGTGACCGGCGAGACCACCGCAAGGGCGGTCAAGATACGCGCCGACGACATATTCCTGATAGTCATATTCTGCGGATGGCTGGCGAAGATGGCGATCAATAAGGAGCTGGGACTTCTCAGAACGACCAGGCTGAATAAGCCTATCATGATATATATACTCATCTGCCTCTTTGCCACGTTCTTAGGGGTTGTCGCCGGCCGGATGAACGCGAAATCGGCCTTCTTCTTTCTCATTAAATACATAGAGTATTTTCTTCTTTTCTTCATGGTCGCCAACAATCTCAAGACCGTAAGACAGGCGAAGAAATTCGTCTTCTTTTTGCTGCTGACCTGCCTGCTCGTATCCATATACGCCAGCGGCCAGATCAGGGGTGGGGAAAGGGTAAGCGCGCCATTTGAGTCGGCAGGAAGCGAGCCGAATACTTTTGCCGGATATCTCATATTGATGATCTCGCTTATAATCGCTTTCATCATATACCCGCCATCCGTAAAACAGAGGATGGCGTTATTTGGCCTTCTGGCCGTTGCCGGTACGTCCTTTCTTATGACGTTGTCGCGAAGCGGATGGATCAGCTTCTTCCCAGCTATAATGACACTCATCCTGGCTACTAAAAAGTATCGTTTTCAACTAGTTACCCTTGTGCTTATAGCGGCAATTGCGCTGCCAATATTTGCCCCCGAAAAGGTGCGAGCCAGAATTGATGAGACGTTCACGCCCTTGCGGCATTACAAATTTATGGGTAAAGGCATAGGCGTAGATGAATCGACGGCTGCACGTATAGATTCGTGGGGGATAGGCATCAAAAGGTGGGCGGCCAAACCGATCTTCGGCTACGGAATACCTGCCGGCGCGGTTATCGATAATCAGTACATGCGTGTCCTGAACGAATCCGGCATCATAGGGTTTTCCGTTTTCATGTGGATCCTGTTCACCATATTCAGTATAACGCGGGAAGCTTATGTCGCGGCGGGTGAGGACTATTTCAAGAGGGCCGTCAGCCTCGGGCTCCTCGCCGGTTTCATGGGACTTCTTATTTTGTCGTCAGCCGCATCCGTATTTATTCTCATACGCATCATGGAACCATTCTGGTTTCTCGTAGCGATCGTGGCCATGTTGCCGGAATTGGAAGAAGAGAAAGAATCTGCCATGGAAACCGGCTCATAAGGTAGCAACATGAGTGAAAAGTTTTCTGACAAAATAATCCGGAACACCCTCTATAATGCCATTGGACGTTTTTGGGGCATCCTGATCAATATATTCCTCGCCCCATTTATAATCCGCCACATAGGCATAGAAGCGTTCGGTATCTGGGCGATCGTCGGCGCTATAACTGGCTATTTCGGACTCTTCGATTTCGGTTTAGTCACCTCATTCGTGAAGCATGTATCGGAGTTTCACGCCAGGAAGGACCTTGGGAAGATAAATGAGATGCTCAATGCCGGCTTTGTCTTCTATTTCCTGTTCGGAGTGGCGATAGTCAGCATTGCCTTTCTCTTTGCCGATCCAGTGATGAGATTATTCAAGATACCGCCGTATCTTCATCATCAGGCTGTGGTCGTATTTTTAATGGCGCTGACGCTCTTCAGCGTCTCAAATATTTTAAGCCCGTTCAATGCGATACAGATAAGCCTTCAGCGCATGGATATATCCAATAAAGTTTCTATAGCCACTTCGATACCGTATATAGCAGGCGTGATATTCTTTTTAAAGAGCGGTTACGGCCTCATAGGGCTGATGGTCAATAGTGCCATCCTGCTTTTCATAACCGGCCTGACCAGCATCATCATTGCTTTCAGGCTCATGCCGGGGCTAAAATTCAATCCGTTTCTTCTGAAAAAGGGGGCGCTTAGCCAGCTAATCTCCTTTGGGTGCAAACTGCAGGTCTCAAAGATAGCCAATGTCCTTCTCTTACAGACAAACAGGCTTTTCATCGCTTATTTTTTTAATATAAGCCTGGTCGGGTTTTACCAGCTGGGTTCTTCGATCACGGAGCAGGTGAGGCAGATACCGCTACTATTGGTATCTGCGTTACTGCCCGCGGCTTCCGAGATAGAGGCCAAGCGCAAGCAGGAAAATCTGCGCGAACTTTATATGAGAGGGTCTAAATATGTGGTCTTTGTGGGGGTGCCGCTCGTTATATTCCTGGTTGTATCGGCTCAGATGATAATGCGCGCATGGATGGGGACTGGGTATGAGCGTTCGGTGAGAGTTATACAGGTACTGGCGCCGGGATACCTTTTTAACCTTGTCACGGGAGTCGGCGTTATGATAAGCGTTGGCATCGGCAAGCCCGAGATACAGATGCGCTCGGCCGTAGTAGCGGCCGTTTCAAATATATTGCTTTGCTTTGTTTTCATTTTTCCGTTCGGGTTTATCGGTATCGCGGCCGCTACGACAATAGCGTTTGCAATAGGCTCAACCTCTTTTTTAATAATGCTGCATCCTTACCTTGGCATACCGCAAAGGAAATTTCTGAAGGACGTGGCAGTTCTGCCGGTTGTCGGCGCCCTTTTGCCGGCCGCTCTACTGTATCTTGTGAACATCAGCTTTTTTAAAACATTGCCGCCGGGCAGGCTTGCCAATCTGAGCATAATCGCCTTTGAGTGCACGCTCTTCACCGCACTCTACCTGGCTGCGATATTCAAAAACAGATACTTCGATGGATATGATATAAGTCTTTTCAGGACGCATATGGGCAGGCACCTGCCATGGAGACAAAAAGAGATATGAAGAATGCCCGAGATTAGTTTGGCGATAGTGACGTGGAATTCAAAGGAACACCTAATGAGGTGCCTTTCATCTATTAGGGACAATGTCAAAACGATCGGCTATGAGGTGGTGGTTGTCGACAACGGTTCTACAGACGAAAGCGACGAGATGGTTGCTTCAGACTATCCTGAGGTCAGGCTTGTTAGGAACGGGGCCAATCTCGGTTTCACAAAAGGCATTAATCAGGCAATAAAGTTGTGCGAGGGCGATTTCGTCCTCATACTGAACGACGATATCGTGGTCTTGCCGGGGGCCGTTGAACTTATGCTGAAAAAAATGAAGAGCTCACCGGATATAAGCGTTCTGGCCTGCGGGTTATTAAACTCCGACGGCACGCCTCAGCATTTCTGCAGGCGTTTTCCTACTATAACCACAGCGCTCTTCCAGAACACATTCCTACAGAGGCTTTTTCCTGAAAATAAAGTCCTGAGGGATCTTTATATGAAAGATTGGCCGCACAATGACTTCCGCGAGGTGGACCAGCCGCCGGGCTGCTGCCTTATGGTACGAGGAGATGTGATAAAGAAAGCAGGTCTATTTGACGAGAGTATGTTTTTGTTCTTCAGTGATGTGGATTGGTGCCTCAGGGTAAAGAAGGCTGGCTTTAAGATATTTTTTACCCCGGAAGCCAATGTCATACACTACCACGGTGTGGCGACAAAAAAAATCAGCGACCCGGGCCTCATCTGGCATAAGGACAGATTTTATTATTACCGCAAACACCACGGCCTATTTTCAGTGGCCGTTATCAAGCTGGAGCTCGCAGCCGATTTTTTATTAAGGACGATCGAAATGCTTATCTACAATTTGCTTGGGAAGACCCCCTTCAAAGAGACCGCTCATAACGTGAGAAAATTTTACAGGATATTGAAGAGCTGAAAATGAGGAATGCTATTTGCAGGATATGCGGAGATGCCGGGCCAAAAAAGCTCTACATGGTGAAAGAGATGATGTTTGGGATGAGAGATGAATTTGAATATTTCGAGTGCGGTTCTTGCGGATGCCTGCAGATAGCAGATATCCCACGCGACATCTCCAAGTATTATCCGTCGAAGTATAGCTCTTTTCGTGTCCCGGAATTTGCTAAAAAGGCCATTCGTGATAATTTTATCATGCGATATCTTCGTCATAAAAGAACGGAATATATTCTTGGCCGCAAGGGCATCATAGGAATGCTCGCCTCGACCATAAGGCCGGCAGGAAAGACATTGAGTGAGCATTTGGGATGGCTTAAGGAGTGCGGCGCAGATCTGGATTCGAAGATACTTGATGTAGGCTGCGGAAACGGTAACCTATTGCTGGAATTATCATGGTACGGTTTTAAGGATCTGACCGGAGTGGACTTGTACATAAAAGGCGATATCGCATATGCTAACGGGGTGCGAATATTTAAGCGGGATCTATATGGTATGGAAAGCCCTTACGATATGGTGATGTTCCACCATTCTTTCGAACACATGGCCGACCCCATAGTTGTATTGCAGAAAGCTAGGAAGCTCTTGGCACCCCACGGGTACGTCCTGGTACGAATCCCCACGGTGTCGTCATACGCCTGGACGGTCTACGGCGTAAATTGGGCGCAGATAGATGCCCCACGCCATTTCTTCCTACATTCACTGAAAAGCATAGGACTTGCCGCAGATAAAGCCGGCCTCAGGATAAAGAAGATCCTGTTCGACTCGAATGATTTTCAGTTCCGGGGGAGCGAGCAATATAAGAGGGGCATTCCTTTATTTGATGAGAGATCATATTACATAAATGCCAGAAATAGCGTTTTTAGCGAAGAAGAGGTCAGGTCATTCGTAGCAAAAGCTGACGAATTGAACAGGAATAAGACAGGCGATGCGATCTGTGTCTATATGATGAAAAAAGAGAACGCCAAGAACGCGGTTACAGAAAAGGTTATAGATGGAGTTTGATCTGCCGAACGTTGATATAATAACCGTCAATTATAACGGGCTCCCGTTCCTTAAGGAGTTCTTCGAGAGCCTCGGCCGTCTTGACTATCCAAAGGAGAAGTTGCGCATCTTTTTCGTAGATAATCATTCAGGCGACGGCTCACCCGATTTCATCCACTCCCTGAAGCCTGATTTTGAGCTGGTCATGGTGGAGAACAAGAAAAACGAGGGCTACGCAAAAGCGAATAATGATGTCTTTCGGCGCTGTTCGGCCGAGTATATCGCGCTATTAAATAACGATACGAGGGTCGGCCGACAATGGCTTATCGCGCTCGTTAACGCTATGCGCTCCGACGAGCGTATCGGCATTGCCTGTTCAAGACGGATGCCGGAAGAGGCGCCCAGGCCCATCGATCCAAAGACGCATGAGACCAGCTGGTGCTCGGGTGGTCACTGTCTCATCAGGTTTTCAACGCTGGGAAAAGTAGGGTATTTTGACGAAGCCTTTTTCATGTATGGAGAAGACGTCGACCTATCCTGGAGGATGTGGATAGAAGGTTATAAATGTTTGTATATACCCGAATCTATATGTGAGCATCACTTTGGCAAGCCGGAAGGCTACAGATTCAGGAGGTTGTATTACCACGCGCGCAACTCCATATTACTGCGGTATGCATACGGCGGGCTGCCGGATGTGGCGAGAGCGCTGAAACGCTGGATCTGGGAGGCCATCTCTCTCGGATTCAAGAGATTTCATTTCAGAGAATCGGTAATGGTTTGGGCAGCGGTTTTGAGCCACTTTTTTCTTGCTCCTCACTTTGCGGCAAAGGGAAGGAAATTGAAACAAAGGCCAAGATTTAAAGAGGTAGAGGAGAGGTGGGTAACACTATGAGCCCGAAGATATCAGCGCTCCTCATGATCTATAACGAAGAGGGCCAAATACGCGACTGCCTCGAAACCGTAAAGTGGGCCGATGAGATCGTCATATGCGACTCATTTTCTACGGACAGAACCATCGAGATATGCCGTGAGTATACTGACAAGATATACCGGAGAAAGTTCGACAATTTTGGCAATCAGAAACGATGGATCCTTACCAAGCCGACCTGCGAATGGGTTCTTTTTGTGGAGGCGGACGAACGCTTTCCGAAAAAGCTTGCTGATGAGATTCGCTATAGGTTGAGTCTGAACGAAGAGTACGATGGTTATTGGATGCCTTTCAAAAACTATTTCCTTGGCAAGGAGATGCGAAGCAAGAACTGGGTCTTTTCAAAAATCAAGCTATTTAAAAACGGAAAGGGTGGGTGGGAGGACAAGCTAGTGCATGTAAATTTTGTCTTGGATGGCAAAGCCGGCGAATTAGAAAATCCCATCCTCCATTATCCTTATCCAAACATGAAGGTGCTGCTGGTAAAGCTTGGCCGTTTCACAAACATAGAAGTGGAAGAAATATTGGTAAGGGGAAAACGGCTTACGCTTTATAATACGCTGAAATCTTTTTTGCGTATACCGGTCACATTCTGCAGACATTACTTTCTTTGGAGAGGATACAAGGATGGTTACCCGGGTTTTGTGAGCACGCTCTTATATTCGTTTTATGATGTCGTGGTGAACATAAAATATTGGGTGATAAGGCAGGGATGGGCGAAAAGAAATATTCGATAGAGGATATTCAGCTTTTCCACGACCAGTGCGGAGATTGTGTCGCCAGCGAAGCCTACGGTAAGTGGGGGTTCGAGTCGAAGCGCAGAAGGATCGTTGAAAAATGGCTTAATAATATATGCGAAGGAGGCAGTAGCATAGTTCTGGATGTCGGCTCTGCCCATGGCCAGCTCACGAGGCCCGTCGCAAAAAAATCGAAGGTTTTAGCTCTGGAACTGAGAGGAGAGTATCTTTTGTGTGCGCGCCAGAACGGCTTGATCCCTATAAGATGCAACGTAGCGGAAGGGATACCTTTGGCCGATGAAGCCGCAGACGTGGTAGTCGCCGCTGAGATACTGGAGCACGTCCTTCGCCCTGAGGAACTTATCGCCGAATGTCATCGCGTTCTGAAACCCAAAGGCAAGCTGATTGTAACTACGCCTAACCTTGCGTCCTTACTTTCGATCATCTACATAGTCTTCAGGGACCTGCCATGCCCGGCGGTTTTCCAGGACATACATTTTCGGTTTTTCACTTTTAGGTCGCTCGGCAGATTGTTAAGGAACTTCGGCTTTTCCATTATCGGAACCGCCACCAACGAGGTTTTGCCGGGGTACGCCGCAAGGTATATCCCAAAGATTGGAATGCCGATATGCAAGGCATTGGATTTTTTGAATGTATTTCTAAATGCGCCATTTAAGAGATTCGGCCTTAACGTAATGCTCCTTGCTCAAAAAGAGGAAAGAAGATGAATGTAGGTTATGATATAAGACCGCTTATATTTACAAAAGCCGGCATAGCTACCTATCTTTACAATCTCATAGCTAATTTGGCACGGCTATCAGATGGTGATATATATTTGTTTAGCTCCTCGAGTAGTCGTATCGCATGGAGACAAAAGTTTCAAAACGTAAAAGAAAAAGTGGTTAGGCTGCCTCAATTGAATAGATATTTTGAAAGCCTCTGGGGTGAAAACCTGCTCCCACTCGCTATAAAGCGGGGAAAGATAGATGTATTTCATGGACCGCGCTTCTTTGTGCCTCAAAAGCTATCCTGCCCGTCCGTAGTAACTGTACACGATCTCGGATTTAAAAAATTCCCCGAGCTTGTCAAAAGTGGCGTTGCTGCCTACTTTGACGAGATGGTCGCTTCGTCGGTGAAACGCGCGCGGAAAGTCATCGTGCTGTCACACGCTACCAGAAAGGATCTTATAGACCTTTACAAGGTTGCCGACGGGAAGATCGCTGTCATTTATTGCGCCGCCGACAAAGCCTTTTCTCCGGTCACCGACAAGGCTGCTATAGAGCGTGTGAAATTGAAATTCTCAATCCGCAAGAAATTCATCCTCTTTGCCGGGACCGTTGAGCCGAGGAAGAACATAGTCAATCTTCTGGAAGCCTATAGGATGGCGAAAGCAAAAGATGAGTTCGATCTTGTCGTAGCCGGCGGTTACGGCTGGCTCTACGATGAGGTCTTGAGAAAGGCGAGCCAACCGGAGCTGCAGAGCAAGGTTGTTTTTACGGATTATATATCTTCTGAGGACATGGCATGCCTCTATAGCGGCTGCGAGGCGTTTGTCTTCCCGTCTTTTTACGAGGGTTTCGGCCTGCCTGTTCTGGAGGCGATGAATTGCGGGGCACCTGTCATAACGTCATCCACCTCATCGCTAAAAGAGCTCTTCGCCGACTCTTCTTATCAGGTCGACCCGCATAGTCCCGGATCAATAGCAGAAGGCATAGATAACGTGCTGTCGAACGCTGCTCTGCGAGATGAGTTGAGGACGAAGGGGGCGAAGAGGTCGAAAGATTTTTCGTGGGAAGCGACGGCGAGACAGACGCTGGAAGCATACAAAGAGGCGATATCTTAATATTATGCTGCCTAAGGTGCTGATAATAGATGTGGGTGGGTGGGGTGGGATCACGCATTATACCTACAACCTCATGCAGGCCCTGTCTCAGTCCGAGGATTTCGAATGGATCCTTTTGACGGACAGGGCATATGAGATGGAGAAGTTCCCGAGGTCCTTTATCCTGATCAAAGAGCCTCTCAGAAATGAGTCTTATATTCAGGCGGCTTGGCGCATAGTTAAAACGATCATTTTTATCAGGCCGCGGCTGATCCATGTCCAGACAATGCTCACAGCAAGAAGGGACTGGATTCTTTTTCTCATTGGCCGCATCTTTAATATTAATATAGTATACACCGCCCACAATATAATGCCCCATGAGGACCTCGAGAAGGAAGCGCTTTTCATGAAGGCCGCCTTCAGGATCATCTATGGATGCTCTAAAAAGATAATCGTCCACTCCGCCTATTCGAAGAATTCTCTTATCGGGCTTTTCAAAGTACCCGAGAAAAAAATAAATATCATACCCCACGGGAACTATCTCTTTATGCGCACGAAAGAGATCCCCCAGTCGGAAGCAAGGAAGCGGTTAGATATTCCGTCGGATGCAAAAGTTGTCCTGCATTTTGGCGCAGTCAGGCCGTATAAAGGCATCGACACGCTGCTCCATGCTTTTAAGGAACTTGCGAAGGCGCATGACGACGTCCTTCTTTTGGTGGTGGGTAAGGCAATGAATATCGATATCGGATATTATGAGGATATGGCAAATAAGCTCGGTCTGGGGGCGCGCGTAATCTTTAGGGATGAGTACATTTCCTTCGAAGAGATACCGGCCTATTTCTTTGCATCAGATATCGCCGTCTTCCCTTATAAGGATATAGATATGAGCGGATCGCTGCAGCTTGCGTATGCCTTCGCAAAGCCGGTGGTGGCTACAAGGAGCGGAGGATTGGTCGAAGTCGTGGAGGAGGGCAGGAACGGGATAACCGTACAGCCAGGCGATACCCAGGCCTTCAGCAAGGCCATGGAAAAGATACTCTATAATGAGGATCTCAAGCTTCGTATGGGCGAGGCCTCTTTCAGGATGGCAACGAGCGATTTCTCGTGGACGGAGATCGCTCATAAAACTGCCGACGTCTATAGAGGGCTGACTAAAAAATGGCAGAGCTGATTTCTAAAGAAAGACGCTTTATATTCCTTATGCTGACTTTGGCAGCTTTGATCTACGCGGCAGCCCTGAGCCCCAACCTTTCAATAGCAGGAGATGACGAAGCGCATTATATCATCCTTGCCAAGTCCATGGCTGCCGGTCAGGGTTACAGGGACATATATCTTCCCGGCTCGCCGCTTCAACCTCGGGTTGTGCCGGCAGTGCCGTTCTTAATCACCCCACTAGTATTCTTTTTCGGAGTCTCTTTAATGATCCTCCGAATCTTTCCTCTGTTATGCGCGGTCTTTTCCGTAGCAGCACTTTATTATTTTTTAAAGAAGGACGATGATGCCATAGATCCTTTGATCGTCACTTCAGCCGTGATCATACTTGCCTTCAATCCGCATATTCTTTATTTTTCAGGTCGCGTAATGACCGAATTACCATACATGCTGCTATCTCTGCTTGCCCTGTACATTTTTGATAAATATACGTCATCCGAAAAAGGCCCGGGCCGTTATGCGGCTCTTTTTATGGCCATAATTTCCACCTCGGCTCTTTTCTACGTGCGCAATATAGGAGCCGCATTATTTATCGCGCTCTTTATCTACAGCCTTTTTAAAAAGGAATACAGGACGGCGTTCCTTTTTGCCGCATCTTTTGCATTGCTCATCTTCCCGTGGCTGTACCACGATATGGCCGTGCTTGGCAAGAGCTCGTTCCCGGATTTTATTGTAAGCGGTTTCATGGATTCCTCGAAACACGTGGATATCCCGGCATGGTCCTTGTTTTACCGCGTCCCATATTACAGCCTCGCATACGCAACGGTGCACATGGCCGACCTCTTCTTCTATCCTTTTTTGATCGAGATAGCGCCGCGCCATCCGCTCTTTATGTTCAAATTCGCGCTCGGAACGGCCATCTCCACCGCGATAGCCTGCGGCTTCGTGTCGCAGGTACGCCGCCGGATAAGGCCTCACCATCTGTATGCGGTCGTATATTTCGGCACGATAGCCTTTTTCTATAGCAGGGGCGAAAGATACCTGGTCCCCATATTGCCATTTCTGGCCTATTATCTTGCAACGGCATTAAAGAGCTTTAAGGGGAAGGTCCTGCCTGTCTCGCTGGCTGTGTTGGTCGCTGCAAGCCTTTGTTCAGATTTTTATCTTATATATAAAGAACATGCCGATCCCTACTCACCGGACGAGCGCTCATATCTACTGTGCGCGGATTGGCTTAAGAAGAATTCCCTGGAAGAGAGCGTCATACTTTGCAGGAAACCGCGCTTTACGTATTTATACACCGGACGCAAAACATGCTGGTATCCATACACGAGAGATCCAGCTGTATTTAAAAGCACTCTTCAAAAAAGCGGCACCGATTACATAATAGTGGACTCACTTGGCCAGGATGCCGGGAAATATTTAAAACCGTTCATCGCCAGTTACAAGGAAAGGTTGGAAGCGGTTTACGCCACGCCGGCCCCGGTGAATTACATATATAAAGTGAAGGAACGATGAAGATCTTATTTTTAAATCCCGCGTATGGTGCGGACTTTTGCAAGTCGGCCAGGTGGTTCTGCCGCTCGCGCGGCCGCGTGCAGCGCCACCCGGATTTTTTGTGCGAGGCGATAGCGGTCCTCGAGGAGGCCGGCCACGAATGCAAGTTTATAGACGGCGCAGCAAAGAATATATCAATGGAAGCGACCGTTGCCGTAATGAAGGATTTCCGGCCGGATATGGTCGTAATCCAGGCGACGACGCCGTCGATATACTCGGACCTTGAATATGCCAAAACCGCGAAAAGAGACATTGGTAAAGATTGTGTAACTGTTATGGTTGGCGCGCATGTCTCCGCCGAGCCGATTTCCACGCTTCACAGCGGCGAAGGTTCACTAGATATCGTCGCCAGAAGAGAGTATGACTATACGCTGAGAGACATAGCATCGGGCAAAGGCATGCAGGCAATAGAAGGCATTTCTTACATGAAGGGCAACGAGATCGCCCACAACCCTGACAGGCCTTTTATAGCGGACCTGGATAGGCTGCCTTTTCCGGCGTGGCACCACATAGATCCGTACGACTACAGAGATGCTGGAAAACTCTATCCATTCATAACTTTGATGGGCGGGAGGGGTTGTTACGGCAGGTGCAGCTTTTGCCTCTTTCCACAGGTCATGTATGGCAACCTCTGCAGGACCAAAAGCCCTAAGAGGTTTGTAGACGAGATCGAACACGACCTGAAGCTCTTTCCCTTCCTCAAGGAGATAATGTTCGAGGACGACACCTTTATCAGCAATGCCCAGGCCGGCAGGATAAAGGCTGTATGCGAAGAGATGCTAAAGAGAGGGCTCAGGACAAGCTGGAGCGCGAACGCCAGACCGGACATAACGGATAAGGATATGTTCAAGCTGATGAAGAGATCGGGCTGCAGGATGCTCTGCGTGGGTTATGAGTTCGGCGACCAGAACATGTTGAACGCCGTGAGGAAAGGGACGACGCTCGAATGTATACGGGAATTCACCGCAGGCTGCAAAGAGGCCGGTATCAGGGTGCACGGCTGTTTCATGTTCGGCGGACCGGGCGAGACCAAAGAGACGGCTGCCAGGACTATAGAGTTCGCGAAGAGCCTGCCGATAGACACGGCTCAATTCAGCGGCGTCTGCGCGTATCCGGGCACCGACTTCTACAAGTGGTGTGTCGAAAAGAAGTGCCTGGTCACGAAGGATTGGCCGGAATGGGTAGATGAGAAGCTCGAACAGCGCACGATAGTGAGCCTGCCCGGACTATCGGACTCGGATATCAACAGGATGATCGACAAAGGGCTTAAGGAGTTCTATTTGCGGCCTGCGCAGATGCTACGTATGGCGTCTAATATAAGCTCATGGGCTGACGCGAAGACAAAGCTCTACGGGTTGAAGAGTTTTCTTGGCTATTTTTTCTCTCGAAACGCCAGCGGGAGAACCAAAAGAACCAACGCTTGGGACAATTTTTGGAAAAAAGAAAGGCATGGCCGGTTCTCGCGAGTAAGCTGGTCTAAGCAGCGCATGATGAAGGTGTTGAACAGATACATCACAAAAGGCATGTCTGTACTTGATGCGGGGTGTGGCTCCGGCTTCTTCTCGGAGTATTTTCTATCAAAGGGCTGCAGCGTATATTCTCTAGATCATTCCGCCCAAGCCCTGGCAGTCACAAGGGAGCGGACGAAGAATAAGTGCACGGCCTATCTCGAGCGCGACCTTACCGATGAAAAGCTAAGCGTCGAATACACAGCGAAATTCGACGTCGTCTTTACCGATGGTTTGCTCGAGCATTTTAATGCAACTGAGCAGGATAGGATATTGTCAATCTTCAAGAAGATCAAGAAACCCGATGGGAAGATAGCGACCTTTGTGCCAAATGCTTGGACATGGTGGACGCTCGTCAGGCCTTTTTTTATGCCGGGTATTTACGAGAAGCCTTTCGTATCCAGCGGATTGAAGAATATGCACACGCGAAACGGTTACAGAGTGATGGAAGATGGAGGCATTAATGTGCTGCCATTTAAATGGTCACCAGAGTCGCTTTTAGGGAAAAGTTTAGGCA
>Ga0315276_10002404_pt1 | contig 17118 bp, 13 predicted proteins | sample YL17G05_0_MG_FD_204542 | JGI IMG/M metagenome (GOLD analysis project Ga0315276, IMG submission 204542) | Sediment microbial communities from Yellowstone Lake, YNP, Wyoming, USA - YL17G05_0 | ecosystem: Environmental > Aquatic > Freshwater > Lake > Sediment | place: USA: Wyoming | collected... | reverse complement strand
CCGCAACTACCACTATGCGCTGACCAGATACAAAAAGAAACGCGTAATATATCGGCCGCGGACGGCTCTTATCGTCCCCTGCAAGGGCCTGGATTCGAACTTCCAGCAAAATATCTCCTCATTCTTTAATCAGGACTACAAAGATTATCTCCTGTGGTTTGTGGTCGCTGATAAAGCTGACCCCGCCTACGCCGCGCTATGCGAATTGAAAACCCGTCTGGGCCAAACCTCAAAGGCCCGCGACATACAGGTCATGGTGGCAGGCGTCGCGCAATCCTGCGGTCAAAAAACCCACAATCTGCTTTTCTGCTGCCAAAGGATTGACAGCGATGTTGAGGCCCTCGCGTTTGCCGATTCTGATATCTGCATCCGCAGCGATTGGCTAAGCCAAATAGTTCATCCGCTTCGGTACCCGAAAACCGGCGCTGCCAGCGGCTATCGCTGGTATATACCCAGGAAAAACAATCTGGCAAGTCTCGCCCTCTCAGCCGTGAACGCCAAAATCGCACAACTGCTCGGCAACACACCCTTCAATCAGGCATGGGGCGGCTCCATGGCCATCCGCGTTGACGTCTTTAAACAACTTGGCCTCGACAAAATTTGGCAAAAAGCCCTCAGTGACGATTTGTCGCTTAGCTACGCCGTCAAAAAAGCTCACAAAAAAGTGGTTTTTGTACCCGCCTGTCTCGTGGCCTCCTATGAATCCATCACCTGGCGGCAGCTTTTTGAATTCGGCAGACGGCAATTCCTGATTACACGCGTAAGCGCCCCAAGAACCTGGCGGATTGGATTGTACAGCAGTCTATATTCGATATTTGGCTTATGGGGCGCCGCCGCCATCGCACTATACGCTTCTTCTCAACCCTCAATTCCAAATTATAAATTCTCAATTATCGTCGCCGTCCCCATTTTATTTTTTACCGCTCAAATTATCCGGGCCGTCCTGCGGCAGAAAATGGCCTATAAATTACTCGACAAGGAACATCGAGCAATGAGGGTCGCTTGCGCCGTTGATATACTTTTATTCTGGGCATGGTCGCCGCTGCTGCTGCTTTTTGTTATCTCTTCTGCTTTTGGCAGAACCATCACCTGGCGGGGAATACGATACAAACTCATCAGCCCGACCCAAACCATCGTCCTCAATAAAGACCAGTAGCGTTTCAATCCAAATAAAATTGGCTTTGTTTGGGTTCGTTTTGACCAAGTGTCCATTGTTGTTTTTTCGCTGTAATTCGTTGTTAATACTTGCGTTACAACCATTTGACTTTTTGAAAAATTGGGTTCGTTTTGCATAATTTAGTTGTTTTGATTGATTGAATCTCTGCCACAAAGACTCCAAGGCACGAAGGAAAATTAATCGCTGATTTCACTGATTTTATTTTAGCCACAGAGAACACCGAGGACACAGAGATACAGGGGATGATGGAAGATGGACGAGGGAAGATAGACGATGAAAGAGAAACGATGGAAGACATGTAAAAGTAAAAATGGTGTTTTGTTTTTTCATAATGTTTAGAAATAATACATCCCTCCTTTAATAAGGGCGGAGATGCGCGTTTGAGGCGAAAATAAATTTAAAAATCAAAGTGCAAAAGACAAAATTGTGGAACTGCTTCGCAGAAACCTGTTTTTTATCACAGATTAAAAATTTTTAAATCAGCCGGTTTTGGTTTCGGGGTATATACGGTTTTGATTGATAATCGCTGATTACAATGATTGAAAATCCTTAATCACAGATTACGCGGGGAAATTTGGCGTTGTAAAAGGGGGCGATTTTGAGAGGTGTTAGTGGGTGTGAATAACTTTATTTTACCGTTTCAGTGTTAGAAGCCATTTGTTTTAATATAAAGGACCCTGTTCCAATATGGATTTTTCCACTTTCTTATTAAGGCCATATCTTGTTACTACCTTCGTAAGAAGATCGTGTATCCATTCCGGAGAGGTAGGTGCAACAAATATCTTCTCGATCAGGGCATCTAAATCTACAGGTACAGAAAGCCCCTCAATATACGTTCTGTCCGTAATAATTGCTCTAAGCTCATTCTCATGTTCAAAGCTCTTTCTCTTGTGTGTTGCGAGGGAAAGTATGCTGCATTGCGGGATTTCATCTTTTTCATAATCGACATATTTAACCATTCCTATGGAAACGTTAAATGTAACTTTTTTGAGTGATTCTATTAACTTTCCCACAGTAGACTGTATCGCCACTCCTTCACCACTCTTGAGATAGAGTTTCCACATGGCGGCAGATTCATGCTCGCTCATGTGCCATGACGAAACATAAATCCAGTACCTGCTCAATTTCATCAAATCAAGGGTGAGTTTAACATTAGAATCTGTCCTATTTAGGCCTTTACATAAATTTTCTACAGTAGGTGTTGTAACAAATCCCTCTAAAGGGTCGTCTGTTAAAGCGGTAAGATTTGGGAAATATAGAGCTTGTTCTTCCAGCATGGCGACAAACTTTGTGAAGTCCATATACCGCCAGATTTTTCGATTTAGATCTTCCGGTGTTTTACAAGATGAGTGTTCTTCGTATGGCATAATCGTAGACCGTTGGTCAGTTGGGTTAATGCGTTTTGTACATAATGAGAAATTCGCTTGTGCCGCAGGGTCAATAATATATTCTCTTAATCACAGGTTCGAGAACAATCCATTAGTTGCGTCAAACAACCGTTTTTTGCCATTTTTTTCAAGCTACTATCTACTCTATTCTGCGGTGGGAGGTATGCCACCGTCAAAACGGTTTCTATCTCCGTTATTATACACGATTTTGGCTTAATAGTCAATGCTCGCCTGCTTCTCCTTGAATAGTAGGCGTGAATCAGGTATAATTGAAATTAAACATAGCGGTGCCCTTTTCTAGTGCACCTAAAAATAGGAGTATTCCTGGAGGGACGAAACAATGAAATGTCCATTCTGTGCCGAAAAGATTAAGGATGAGGCCATAAAGTGCCCTTTCTGCAAGAAGTTTCTTGAAAAGACCGGCAGGAAGCCAAAGAAATCGTCTGCCGTTCTGGATATACTGTTGGTTGGAGTAATAGCGTTTTTGTTGTTTCAGGTATTCGACTCATCTTTTGCACCTCAGGCACAAGAAAAAGACCGGGAAAAAGAGTTGGCTTTCCAAAAGGAAAAAGAGGAAACCCGCAAAGCCGAATTTAATAGGTTGCTGAGAATTCACGAAGAAGAGAAACAAGCAGCAGAAAAACGCAGAAGAGAAGAAAAGGAGGAAGAATTATATAAGGAAGCAGCCAAACTCTTTAAAGAGGAACAGGATAGACTTGAGGATATACAGATAACCCTTGCCCTTCAGCTCATCCAGTCAGAGGCAGAAGCAAAAGAGAAACGGGACAAACTCTTAAAAGAGAGCCAAGATAGACAGATGGCCCTTGCCCTTCAGCTCATCCAGTCAAGGTCAGGGGTTATTCCGTCTATTCCTTCACTAAATACCGTAGTCAAGGCTCGAATCATCAACGATTTTGATGGGCTTAAAGAAGGCAATATATACAAACTCGACAACGGCCAGATTTGGGAGCAAACAGACTTCTACATTCACACTCATATCGCCATAATGCCAAGTGTTATTATCTGGCGTGACGGCGTGGTTTACAAAATGATTGTTGATGGTATTGATAAAGCAGTCACCATCCAGCAGCTTAAGTGAGACTTCAATGCGACGAACACCGAACCTATAATGCTTTTTCTTCTCTGCCTCGGTCCGGTGATTTTAAGAAAACGTAAAAAATAACAGTGTTAATCCCGTGTCCGCCTTTGGCGAGACCCCTCGGCTCGAAGGCCGCGAGGCCTGCGGCTCGCCAAGGGCGGGTTAATCCGTGTCTAAAAATAGTAACCAACCTGCCGTGAAACGGCAGGCTAAATATTTTAAGGAAATAGTTCTCTGCGTTCTTTGCGAACTCTGCGGTAAAAATTTTGTGTCTATTTGTGTTCATTCGTGGTTAATTTTCCCCTGCCCGCTGAACGCGCCTCTTTTATCTCTGTCGGCTTTCTGGTAAACTCTCTAACGTACTCGTAAGAATTTAGTCAATAGTGCAGGATAAATGTCAAATAACTCTAATTCGAAATTTGTGTCAGAAAACATCGGCTTATATGTCCATATCCCTTTTTGCCGGACTAAGTGCCGCTACTGCAACTTCTACTCCGTCCCCATCACCGAACACGACCCAGCCGGCGTCATCTCCGCGATGATTGCCGAGCTAAAGCAATACGAGCCGGACGAAAACACAAAAACCATCTACATCGGGGGCGGTAGTCCAAGTTGCCTTCCGCAGAAACTTCTGCTTCAACTGGTCAACCAACTTTCGCTGCAATGCCCACCTGCCTCGCCCGACTCGGGTCTGGCGAGTCGAGGCGGGTCGGCAGAAGAATTCACTGTCGAGGTCAACCCAGGCCAGGTCAACGAAACTCTCCTCAACCAGTTGCGCAAAGCAGGCGTCAATCGCCTTTCAATCGGCGCTCAGTCTTTTATCCAGCAGGAATTGGTTTTCCTCGGCAGAACACATAATGTCGATTCAATATACGATTCAGTTCGATTGGGCAGGGCCGCAGGCTTTGATAATATCAGCCTTGATTTGATTTTCGCCATCCCCGGCTCCAGTCTCGACTCCTGGAAACAGAATCTTCATTCGGCTGTCGAGCTGCAAGTTGACCACATAAGCGCTTACGCTCTCACATGGGAAGACAACACTCCTCTTGGCAAAGCTTTGGCCGCCGGCGAGATACAACCCGTCGATGAAGATACCGACCGTGAAATGTACGAACTGACTATCGACGAATTTGAAAAAGCAGGCCTCGGCCAGTACGAAATATCGAACTTCGCAAAAGACGGTTTCCAGTGCAGACATAATCTCAACTACTGGGCAAACGGCAGCTATATCGGCATCGGCCCCGCGGCAGCATCGTATCGCAACGGCGAAAGGAGCACAAATTTCGCCGATATCGGCAAATATGTCGAAGCAATCGAAAGCGCTGCAAGCGCCGCCGCGGAAACCGAAACGCTCAACGGCCTCGAACGCGCCTGTGAAACCGCCGTCCTGAACCTGCGCCGCCTATGCGGAATCGATTTGGCGGAATTCAAAACGCGCACCGGCTTCGACGCCGCCGAGCTGTTCGCAGACCCGATTCGGATGTATCAGCAGCAGGGGTTAATTAATACCGGCGACGGGCACGTTTTCCTTACGCGCAACGCCCTTGCAATTGCCGACTCGATTTTATGCGACTTTGCCGCCGTTTGAAGTTATAATACCTTTTTCGGTAATACTAAGAAGCCGCCTGTCATTCCCGCGAAAGCGGGAATCCAGACATTTTTATTGAGTTCATTTTTAGGTTTTGTTATATATTCTAAATGAGTACTGAACATATAAGAAATTTCTCGATAATCGCCCATATCGACCACGGCAAGAGTACGCTCGCCGACCGAATACTCGAGATTACCGGCGCGATAGATAAACGCGACAAGAAGAAGGACCAGATTCTCGACGATATGGACCTCGAACGCGAACGCGGCATAACCATAAAGGCCTCCGCCGTCACCCTAAGCTACGAGTTCGAAGGCAAAACTTATATGCTCAACCTCATCGACACCCCCGGCCACGTCGATTTCCATTACGAAGTTTCGCGAGCGCTCGCCGCCTGCGAAGGAGCGCTGCTCGTCGTCGATGCCACTCAGGGCGTCGAGGCGCAGACCGTCGCGAATTCGCATCTCGCTATGGAAACAAACGTCGAGCTTCTCGGCGTGGTGAACAAAATCGATCTGCCCTCCGCCCAGCCGGAAATCGTCGCTGAGGAAATCGAGCACACCATCGGCATCAGAAAAAACGAATGTTTTTACATCAGCGCAAAAACCGGAATTGGTGTCCGCGACCTTTTGGATGCGATAGTGACCTTACTTCCGCCCCCGCCCGACAAAAACGACGAGCAAACCGCGGCACTCGTCTTCGATAGTATCTGCGACGACTACCGCGGCGTAATCTGCTATGTCAGGGTATTCGCAGGCAGACTCAAAGTTAAACAGAAAATCCGTTTTATGGGCAACGGCAAAACATATCTCATCACCGAGCTGGGCAAGTTCGCCCCCAAAATGACTCCCGTCAATGAAATGGGCTCCGGCGAGGTCGGCTATGTCATCGCGAACATCCGAGACCTGGCAGATGTCACCATCGGCGACACCATCACCGACGACGCCAAACCTGCCGACAAACCTCTCACCGGCTATAAGCCCCCCATCCAGATGGTCTTCTCCGATTTCTACCCCGGCAATAATACCGACTACCCCGGACTTCGCATCGCCTTCGAAAAATTGGCCATGAATGACGCGAGTTTCTCTTTTGCCGCACACAATTCGCCCGCGCTTGGATTTGGCTTCCGCTGCGGCTTCCTCGGTCTTCTCCATATGGATATTATCCAGGAACGACTCGAACGCGAGCACAATATAAACGTCATCCAGACCGCCCCCTCCGTCAGCTATGAAGTCCTCACCAGCGACGGCAGCGTTATAAGAATCGATTCCCCAGGCGAGCTGCCCGATGTCACCAAAATCGAAGAACTCCGGGAACCTTACGTTCGGCTGGAAATCATCACCACCACCGACTCCATCGGCGATATTATGAAACTGGCCGAAACCGTCCGCTCCAAACTTATCAAAACCGATTACATCAGCGGAACGCGCGTTATGCTCGAATACAAAGCCCCGCTGGCCGAAATAGTCTATGATTTCTACAGCACACTGAAAGGCATAAGCCATGGCTATGCGACGATGGACTACGAATTTCTCGGCTTCGAAACCAGCGACCTCGTCAAGCTGGACGTCCTCGTAAACAAAGTCGCCGTCGATGCCCTTTCTCTTATTGTCCATCGCTCAACCGCCGAGTCGCGTGGCCGAAGACTCATATCCCGCCTCCGCAAAGCCATTCCTCGTCACCAGTTCGAAATCCCCCTTCAGGCTGCTATCGGCGGGAAAATCGTCGCACGAGAAACCGTCAAGGCCTATCGAAAGGATGTCACCGCAAAACTCTACGGCGGCGATGTCACCAGGAAAATGAAGGTCCTCAAAAAACAAAAAGAGGGCAAGAAGCGAATGAAAAACATAGGCTCCGTCAACATCCCGCAGGAAGCTTTTATGAGCATCCTCGACTCATCAGACGATTAATCTCGCCCCGCTCGTCCTCGCAATAACATCGCAAGGCCTAAGGCCGTTCATTCAGCCAGTACGATGCGAAAACAGCTAAATCCTTGAAATCAACTATCCCGTCATTATTGAAATCCGCGGGGCACCACTGCGGAGGTGACACAGCAGGCGGACCGTCGAAAACAGGTATCACGCGGCACTCATAGTCTAACGACGACCACCACTGAGCTGGACCAAAAAACGTGTCGAACGTAAATGCGTATACAATGTTAGGGTCTGGGGCACGCGAGAACTGCGGCGCGGTCCAGTAATCCCCGCCGTATATATTCACAAACGGCCCCTGATTGTATACGTCTATCCCGTAGTGCGTATACAAATATCCGAATTCCCCGACCGCCGCCCCCTGGTCGTCTATCGTCCTCGGCAGACGCCAATTCGAATATGTAATGCCATTCGAATCGTAGGTGAAATTCTCCGCCCACGTATTGGCGTCGGCCCAGTTCAAAGATTCGCCCGCCGCCGACCAGTCCTTCAGGAAAGTAATATTCTGGTCGGCATCATACACAAGACCCGGTGCATACGAATACTCAATCAGTTCCGGTGGTACCGCGGTCGCCAAAAGCTCCATCGTAGTGCTCACGTCGGCCCCGGATGAACCCTCACCCTCCAGATTAGCCCCGGCGTTTGCGTTAAAGAACACCCCTATGACATCCCCTATCTCCGCGTTAAATGAGCCGCCATCTTCCGCCGAATCCGGCTCCGTGAATGTCACGCCGTCCCGGCTCCACATTATCCCGGTCTCAGGCATCCCCGTCGGTGGCATTACATTGCGAGTCAGGTATATCGTCCCGCCGCCGGACACCGACGACTGCGCATCACCGTAGAAAGTGGTGCACGCTGCGCTCCAGTGCCACTGAACCTGCACGGGGTCGCCCGTATTCTCCCCCTCGTCCGCTTCTATCACGAAAAATATCCCGTCCGTATACGCCGGAACAACGGTCGCGGCGTTACCGTATGACCACACCTTGGCCGTGCTGTCCGAACTGCTGCAAACCGCGTAACCGTCGTTGGTCACGGCGGTGCCCAGGTCTTCGCCCCAGTAAGACGCCGATGCTACCTCGCCCAGCATCGAGCCTTGGGCATACGAGTACTCCGTGGACCCGGTAATGCTGGCCTGGCAATATGTGCTGCCTCCGTTAGCATTTGGACTTGATGGAATTATCATGTTCGAATCGTTGATGTCGCGGTCAACCTGCCCCCAAACCCCGCCGTCATAGTGCGTCAGGTGCGCGCCTTGTGTGAAACTAACCGCAAAAAGGATTGTTACTGCTGCGAAAAGGATTCTTGTTTTCATCGTCCTGCTCCTGCCTGAAAAAGGTTGTCTTGCCCGAAGCTCTGCACCCTCCCGGCGGATACTGCCCGCCGGCTCTTTCAGATGGCAAATATTGGCCTGTACGATACCAAAATCGCCCCCGAATTGCAAGGATTTTCCCAAGCCAAATTAAGACGCCCGCCTGCTGATTTTCAGATTGTCTTGCCGGCGTAGTCCTGTGCGTGGAACAACTGGCCGGTTGTCCCATTGTCAATCAGGGCCGGCACCAGAGCGCCGGGCAATACCGACTCGACCGCGTTCGGCGCTTTCGGGCCGCCCAAATCCGTCCGCAGCCAGCCCGGGTCAAGCAGGTTCATCAGCACGCCCGTATCCTTGAGATAGCCGACAGTGTCATAAACGAACTTGTCCACCGCCGCCTTGGAAATAGCGTAGGCAATCAGCTCAGGCTGGTTCGCAATGCCGGAAGTGACATTGATTATCCGCCCCCAGCCTCGCTCCACCATACCGGGAATTAAACGGTGACAGATGCGAACCAGCGAAGTAACGTTCACATCGAAACTCTTGCGGAAATCCTCGGCTGGGACGTTCTGCCAGTCGTTGCGGAAGGTCGTCATCACCGCTGCGTTATTATAAACGATATCGATGGCTGGGCCTGCCTCCAAGATACTTGTCAGCATCGCGTCCACCTGGTTATGGTCAGATAGTTCCGCCGCGACCTGCCGAACCTGCACACCTTTACCTGTCAACTCGTCAGCCAGCCCCTGCGTATGGGCAGAGTCTCTGCTGTGCAGCACGATGTTGCAGCCATATTGGCTTAATCCCAGACATATCTGCCTGCCGACGCCACGACTTGAACCGGTCACCAAAGCCCACTTACCACGAATATCTGCTTTCTTCATTACGATTATTCCCTTTCTATAAATCCAGTACCATTTGCCCCCGGAAAAACCGCCCTTCTACACTTTTCTCCGACAACAGTCAAGGAAAATTGCCTATCTTCTGTCCGCAGGAGGCAGGTAAAAACGGATTTTTTACCCCGACATACTTTGCAGAAATTCTTCGTTGGTCGGATATTTTTTCAGCAGCTTCTCCAGCGATTCTATCACCTCTCTCGGTTTATAACCCGACAGCACCCGCCTCATCATAGCAAGCTTCCTCATGTCCTCCTCACCGTATAAACTCTCTTCCTTTCGCGTCCCGCTCGCAGCCAGATTTATCGCCGGAAATATCCTCGCCTCCGCAAGCGAACGGTCAAGCATTATCTCGCTGTTGCCGGTGCCCTTAAATTCCTCATAAATCAACTGGTCCATCCGCGAGCCGGTATCGACCAGTATGGTTGCAATAATCGTAACCGACCCACCGTTCTCGACATTCCGTGCCATCCCGAAAAATCTTCGTGGTATCTCCAGCGCACCGACCTCCACTCCGCCCGACATAATCCTTCCAGTTCCCGACCCCCTGCGGTTAAACGACCTGCCCATCCGCGTCAGACTATCTACAAGAATCACCACATCTCTGCCGCATTCGAGTTCAATTCTGATATTAGCAAGCATCAACTCCGCAAGTGCGATATGCTCCTCGATACTTCCGTCGATGGTGCTTGCCAGAACCTCTGCCCCCTTTACCGTCCGCTGAAAACTCGTCACCTCTTCGGGCCTCTCGTCGATCAACAACACGATAACGTGCGCCTTCGGGTCATCATAAATAATGGCCTCCGCTATTTGCCCAAGCAGCACCGTCTTGCCTGCCTTTGGAGGCGATATTATCAATCCTCGCGTTCCTTTTCCTATCGGCGCCACAAGGTCGATTATCCGCATACTCTGCTGTCCGCATGCCGCCAGCTTAAACCGCTTGTCAGGATTCACAGCGACAAGTTCGTTATAAGGCTTGCGTTTTTGAAACTCTTCAGGCTTTAATCCGCATACCGACTCCACTGCCGACAATTCTTTCTCCCGTAAGGGATGGCCAAGCCCACTGCCCCTGGCCACAACAAATGGACCAGCCGTTACCGCCCCTTCGGCAAGTCTATACTGCCGTATCAGCCCTGCAGGCACAATCACATCGCTCGGACTTGACCGTAGCGACCTTTCGGTACTGAGCAAACGGCCCGTTCCATTTCTATCGAGCTTTAAAACTCCACTGGCAATATCCGGCATTTGTATCAATTCTCCAAAAAGTTAAATCGTTTTTAGGGAGGATTAGAAAAACATATTTACTTTATTATACAGCATCTTATCTTCATCAGGATGGGCAAACCATAAAAATCCGGTATAATGTCTCAATGCCGATAGTAACATTAAAAGAAATACATATGTCATTCGGGTCGCAGGTGATTTTTGACCGGCTCGATTTGAAGATATACCCCGCCGAGAAGGTTGGGCTTATCGGCAGCAACGGGTGCGGAAAAACCTCACTGCTGAAAATGATTCTTGGAATTCTGCCGCCGGACGCCGGCCATGTTCAGCAAAGAAAGGCCCTGCGAATCGGATACCTGCCGCAGGAGCCGGTTTTTTGCGGCGAAAAAACCGTTCTCGAAGAATTGCACGATAGCGCACAGGAAATACTTGACCTGCAAAAAAAGCTGCACGACTCCGCGGAAACATTAAGCAAATTGCACGGCGGCGAATTAAAATCCGCAATGAAGCAATACGACCGGCTCAGCAGCGAATTTGAAATTACAGGCGGATACAGGTATGAAACGAAAATAAAAGAAATCGCCGCGGGGCTGGGTCTTGAGGAAAAACATTATTCATTAAAAACGACCCAGCTTAGCGGTGGGCAATTGTCCAGGCTGGGACTGGCGAAAGTCCTGCTCGCAGACGCAAACCTGCTGCTGCTCGATGAGCCGACAAACCATCTCGACTGGAATGCGACGTTGTGGCTTGAAAAATTCTTAAGAAACTACAGCGGAGCTGCGCTTATTGTCAGCCACGACAGATTTCTGCTCGATAGATTAGTCAGTAAAATCGTGGAAATCAGGGACCGCAGGGCAGATGTTTTCACGGGCAATTACAGCACTTACAGGCAGGAAAAGGGGAAACGTGACCTCGAACTGGGCCGTCAGTACGAACAGCGCCTGGAGTTCATCGAAAAAACCCGCGACTTTATTGTGCGCAACATAAACCGCAAGGGAACCAAGAAGGTCGCGCAGGGCAGGCAAACAAGGCTCGATAACCTTCTCAAGGCCAATCCTGACTTTCTCGAAAAACCGAAGCACACGAGGGAGCTTAGTTTTAAATTTGCCGAGGTGGAAAACAGGGGCAAGCGAGTGGATACGGCGGTAACTTGTAAAAATCTTACGAAGAGGTTTGGCGGCCTGACGCTGTTTGAAAATTTAAGTTTCGAGATTTTCACCGGCGAGCGCACAGGCATCATCGGCCCCAACGGAATGGGGAAAACAACGCTGCTGAAACTCGCCCTCGGACAAATAGAGCCGACATCAGGAACAATCGCGATTAAGAAGTCACTTTCCATCGGTTATCTTGACCAGGCGGGAGCGGAGCTGAACCCGGAAAATACCGTGCTTGAAGAGGCGGCTTCTGTTATTCCTGAAATGCTGCCCGAACAGATGCGCAAACGCCTCGGGGCATTTCTGTTTGTCAAAGACAATGTGTTTAAAAAGGTCGCGGACCTTAGCGGCGGAGAGCGAAATCGGCTCGCGCTTTGCAAACTCGTTTTGTCAGAGCCGGAAGTTCTTATACTCGATGAGCCGACAAATCACCTTGATATCCCAAGCATCGAGGCGCTCGAAAATGCACTTCAGAATTACGCGGGGACAATCATCGTCATAAGTCACGACAGGTTTTTTCTCGACAGAGTAGTCCAAAGGCTTATTGTGCTCGGCGCGGATGAACTGGGCAAAATGGCGCCGGGCAGATTTGAATTTATAACCGGCTCATTTAGCCGATACGCCGAACTCCTCGAACAAAGGGCATCGCAGCAGGTAACAGGACAGCAGGCTGCAAAACCGAAAAGCCCAAAGCAGGATAAGCCGAGAAAGACAACCCCGCCGGAACTAAAACAATTTAACCCCTGGTCGGCGGAAAAAATCGAGCAGGCAATTGAGCAGACCGAGGCGAAGATTAAAGAGCTGCACGAAAGTTTCGCTAATGAAAAAGTCTATAAAGATTACAAACTGCTCGCACAGGTACAGGACCAGGTCAAAGAAAAAGAGCAATATCTCGAACTGCTTTATAGGGCTTATGAGCTGAAAACAGGCAACCGTTAACCGCACAAGGCACTTGAAAATTGGAAATAAGGCTGACAGTAACAGGGGCAGGCACGCTTTTGCTGCTCGGCTTGGGTGCGGTGATGTTGAGAAAAAAAATGCTAAAGTTTTTGATTTTTCAATGGATGTCTGATATTCTATTGAAAATGAGACTCAGCGATGTAGCTGAGCAAGAGTACAAAATGTTATATGGGAAGTCCCAGATTAAGGAGCAGCATAATGGCAAAGAGTGCTAAACCAGCAACAAAGAGTGAGATTCTGTCCAACATCGCCGAGGCCACACAGCTTTCTCGCAAACAGGTGGCGTCGGTGTTCGATGCCCTTTCAGACCAGATCAAGGCTGCCGTGGGCAAGAAAGGTCCGGGCGTCTTTGCTTTGTCGGGCCTGATGAAGATCGTAGTCATTAATAAGCCGGCCATGCCCAAACGGACTGGCATCAACCCGTTCACCAAGCTGGAGCAGGTCTTTGCGGCCAAGCCCGCTCGCAAAGTCATCAAGATTCGGGCTTTCAAGGCCCTCAAGGACATGGCTAAGTAACCGACTTTGGTGAAGGCATAATCTCGGGGCCGTTGAAGCTCTACATCGCTGCATCGCCAACCCGCTTTGGGATTCTTTCTATGAATAACCGAGGGCGAGAGAGTATATCCTTTGCCTTTAAGTAAATGATTGCTTCTTCGACTCTTTCGACTTGGTTCGACTGTGCTCACCACAGGTCGCTCAAGACAGGTTCGCTCAGGATGAATGGATTCGGCAGGCTCACCACAGGTGGTTCGACTATGCTCACCACAAGCCCTTCGACTCCTTCGATTGCACTCAGGACAGGTACGCTCAGGGCAAATTGGGTTCGTTTGGGTTCGTTTTGACCAAGTGTCCAAAGCGGGTTTCTCGTTGCAATTGGTTGTTTTTAATAATGTTACAATCATTTGACTTTTTCGGAAATTGGGTTCGTTTTGCATAATTTAGTTGTTTTGATTGATCCATATCTCGTATTGCGCAAAATAAGAAAATTAACCACGGATGAACACGGATTTACACGGATTTTTTGACGCTGATTTCGCAGATTACGCAGGGAGTTTTTAGAAGCCATTTCATAACCTCCCAGAGCCGCGTTATCAGTATCAAAAACCGCTATTTTCGAGGTTATGAAATGGGCTGTAGTCAGCTTTGTGTTCTTGGCAAATTTTGCTCCCAAAGCAAGCTTTGTCACAAAGCTTTGCCTTCGTCCACAAGGCCATAAAAATGGCCTTCTTATGAAGCTGACTAAAAAACGCATTGATTGACTATCTTTGCTTGAGGTTAATTGGTTAAAGAGCATTTAGAAGCCTTCGGCTTTTAATTTTTTGGCGATGTTAAGTCTTTGGTATTCAAGGAGAGTTTTGTAGAGACTGCTTTCAATTCGTCTTTCGTACATCAAAAGCCTATCGAGTACCCTTGCATTTGAGAAATCCTTTACGGCTAAACGGCCAAGAGGTAGGTTGTCCGCGGAGGAAATATCCTGTAATTGCTCGGGGGTTTTGGGAAACAGGGATTGGGTGAGTTTTCTTAACGGGTTAGAGGTAATATCTGCGTTCAATGTGTCAATGGCCTGGTTTTGGAATCGACAAACACGCTTTAAGCGCCAAGAGAGGGTAATGATGCGCTCTGCGAACATAGATTCCATCGGGCTGACGGGGCTTAGCTCGTCGAGTAACTGGCTGCGGTAGAGGTCGAAGTCGGCCTGTGATTCGGAAGTGATTACGTCTCGTTCGGCCAATAGGCCGTGTTTGACGGAGTTCTGAGAGGCGAAGGCCTTGCCTTCGGGGGTGCGCGGGCCGGTAGATTTTTGAGCGTTAAGGCGGTTGGCAATTAACTGAGCTTCTGTGGACATGGTTTAGTCTCCAAAAAAGAAAATAGACTTTCTCCTTAATAGGGCGAGCCTGCGCATTTGGAGCTAAAATTATGAGGTTTTTGGGGAGTATGGTTTTGGCTAAGTCATCGAGGCACAAGGGATAAAAAAATTATGGAAAAATGGATTTTTGCTTTTACCTTGGTGCGCATTTGATTGATTTTTAGCCCCTCAGCATCTCCCTGAAGCACTTCCTAAATTTGCCCTTTACTCTGCGGCTATAATTGGCAATAATACCACCTTGCGAGAATGGTTTTTTCGCATCTGCCAAAACAAAGGTAAATAACAGCTCGAATACTTGATCGAGCAGGTAAAAGTATTACAGAGTTGCTTTGTTTCTGTCCTTAAGACAACATAAGCAACGTAAGGAGCGTAGTGATGGGTAACGCTTTAGACAAATTAACAATAAAAGGTTTCAAGTCAATTAAGTCTCTTGAGGATTTTAAGCTTAAAAACCTTAACATAATGATAGGTGGCAACGGAGCAGGAAAAAGCAACTTTATAGATTTTTTTCGAATGCTGCGTGAAATGATGAATGATAATCTCGGGGATTTTATTAATAATAAAAGAGGTGGCATTAGTGATTTATTGTTCAATGGTCGTAAAATTACTCCACAGATGGAATTTAAAATGAATTTTGGTTTACGCGGGTATCGTTTTAAAATAGTACCCGGCGTCAAAGAAGATTTTTCAATAACTAATGAGGCTAGGTATTATGAACATGGTACAACTGGATGGTGGAATTTGGGCGATAGTTCTGAGGGTAATTCATTATTAGCACGCGAAGTCCAAAGCAAAACACCTGACTCCAAATATGGAAAATATGTCTATGATGCCATAACATCTTGGCAGATTTATCATTTTCATGATACCAGTTCTACGGCCGCAATGCGTCATGAAGAAATTATTCAGGACAATGCGAGATTGCGTTCGGATGCTGCTAACATTGCTCCTTTTTTGTTGAATTTACGAGAATGCAGGAATGGTAAAGAATCCTTATTCTATCAAACAGGTGATTCATACATCAAGTTAACTGGTCATAAATCTTACGACCAGATAATAGAATCTGTTCGATTGGTTACGCCATTTTTTGATGATTTCATACTCAATCCTATAAAAAAAGGTGAAAAAGAAAAAGTTAATTTAAGCTGGAAACAAAAAGGCTCTGATTATCCTATGCAGCCTTATCATTTCTCAGATGGCACTATTCGGTTTATATGTTTAGCAACGGCTCTTCTCCAACCAGAGCCACCTTCTGCCATAGTAATTGATGAACCGGAACTTGGTTTACATCCTTATGCAATAGAAATACTGGCAGAATTAATCCAGTCTGCCTCAAATACAACTCAGATAATCGTTTCCACGCAATCTCCGCATTTGATAGATAAATTCAGTCCTGAAGATATTATTGTCGTTAATCGGAAAGACGGTGCATCAACTTTTAAAAGATTAGATGCAAAAGAATTGTCACACTGGCTGGAAGAATATTCACTGGGCGATCTCTGGCGAAAAAATATTGTTACCGGAGGGCCGGTTAGTGAATGACACAAAGGTTTACATTGTATGTGAGGGGCCAACAGAACAGACTTTTATCAGATATGTGCTTGCCCCTGAAATGTATCTTAAGGGTATTTTTTTATATCCGATTTTAATCGGCAAACCCGGTCATAAAGGAGGGGGTATTCGCTTTGATCGTGCTAAAGGCGATATCGAGAAGTTTTTGAAACAAAGACCGAATACTTATGTGTCCACTATGTTTGATTATTTCCAGTTAGAATCAAATTGGCCGGGAAATGAAAAAACTCCTGGCAAACTCACTGCAATAAGAAAGGCTGAGAAAATAGAAGCAGCTACCTTGACAGAAATTGAGAAGTTGATTCCGGAACATAATATAAGAAAACGTTTTATCCCATACATTGAGATGCATGAATTTGAGGCGTTATTATTTAGCGATGCTTCAAAACTTGCAGAAAAGATGGGCGTTAGGCTGTCTCATATAGAACAAATTTTAACTGAATGCGGAGAGCCGGAAGAAATTGATGATGGGGCCGATACAGCACCGTCTAAAAGGTTATTTAAACTTTGTAAAGGCTATCGTAAAGTTGTTATGGGCAAAACTATATCTGAAGCTATAGGCATACAAACCATACGTCAAAAATGCCCACATTTTGATAATTGGATAACCAAGATAGAGCAACTTGTCGTGGCCGAAAACACTTCCGACTAAATACCAATATATGAAACACCCACCCTGCGATGTTTTTATCTGTCGTTGCTTAGCAGATTTTACCCCCAAATCTTTTCATTTACAACGGCGAAATTTGGGAAACAAATAACCCACCGGATAAACCGGCGGGCTTTCGGATTAAGGAAAACCCCTGCCCGGGAGCGGCAAGGCTAATCGTCGTCGTTCCGACGACGGCTAAACAACCCCCAAGCAGGCTTGTGGGCTAACCGATTTTGCGCGGGAATGACAAAAGAAATAAACCCACCGGATAAACCGGCGGGCTTTCGGATTAAGGAAAACC
>Ga0315276_10002403_pt1 | contig 17121 bp, 18 predicted proteins | sample YL17G05_0_MG_FD_204542 | JGI IMG/M metagenome (GOLD analysis project Ga0315276, IMG submission 204542) | Sediment microbial communities from Yellowstone Lake, YNP, Wyoming, USA - YL17G05_0 | ecosystem: Environmental > Aquatic > Freshwater > Lake > Sediment | place: USA: Wyoming | collected... | reverse complement strand
GAGAACCTTGTTGTCTTCGCTCCTCTGGCGGTGATCGTCCATGTGCTCGGTGCCGGCGACACGCTGACGGCCACAGCCGCAGCCGCCTTCTTCGGAAGCCGCCTGGCGCACATGTTCATCTACACGTTTGGCATTCCGCTGCTGCGGACCATTGCCTTCCTGGTCGGCTTCTGGGCTCAAGCGGTCATGGCCCTGCGGATTTTTGGCCTGGCGTGAAAGGCCGGGGCGCTGTCATGTCGATCAGGTTCCACTGCCTGTCTGGTTCCCCATTTTCGTGGAAGTTCTTGCTTGCCCCTGAGCACAAGGCGTTGACCTACGACATCCAGGTGCTCAAAGCGGATGCGGGCGACTTGAAGCGTCCCGAGTATCCTGCAATCGGCCAAGGCGACAAAGCCATAGAGAAATGCAACGTGCCCGGCTGGAGACCCAACCGCCCGTCCAATTTCAGATCACCGAGCAAACGCGGGACGCTTCGGTCGGGGTATTTAACTTCAGCTCCCACGGCTTCGTACGGCACCTTACCGGAAGTTCGACGGACCGCTCGGGGTAGACTGCGGGCTTCGGCAGCACCGGGCGAACTGCAGACCTTCGACGTTGCTTTCCGGAGTGCGGTCATTTTGGCGCTCTCGAATTGCCTGTAGTTGCACATCCATCCCGAAACAGGAGAGAGCCATGGAACTGCCTGGGCACGACACTCGCGTCGAATGCATCCTCGGTGTTCCGCTCACTGCGGACGCTATCCGGCAATGGCCGCAGAGCGGTGAGGTCGTTTCCGGCCGGGCGCACATCGCTGAAGTCGAGTCTCACTTCGTCGGCTTCCGGATGGGCGTTGGTCGACGCCATCGTTGCGGCGATACGCTCGTTGTCGAGTGGAGCGCGGACTACGGCGATGGGCGTGTGTACCGCAATGTCTCCGTTGCCGATCTCAAGGATGGGAAAGCGGTGACCGTTACGGACTACTGGGGTGAGCCCTTCACTCCACCTGCGTGGCGAAAGCCGCTGACGCAAGCCCTCGACATGCCGCCGACGGGCATATGGCCCACTGCGGATGCCCTGACACAGGATTAGGAGCAACTCTCGTCTGAACGGTGAGACCTTTGTACTCCGCTTCGGGCTGGAAGCGCTGGTTCGCATGTCGGCCAGAAGCAATCGGTCAGCGCCGCCGCCTTCGCTACTCGCACGCTCGGGTTTGTGGTGGGCTAATCTAACGTCGATCTGACGCCATGAAAATATCGATCACCGGAACGCGCTCCGAACTCGGTGGCATTCTCGCGCGGTGGCGCGGGGCGAGCGGAACCGAAAACGTCCACATCAACCTTGCCGGGCAGCAAGCGAACAGTCTGTTGCACGACGGCCACGCCTGGAAGGGCTTCGCCCGCACGGCCGTGACCGGAACCCGCCGCGCGATGCGCGCGGCCCGAACGAAAGGCGCGCCGATGCTCGTCCACGCGAGCTTCGCCTTCGTGCATGCCGTCGAGCGGGGGGGGCGTCTGAAGGAACCGTTACGCTCGTCGGTCGATGCGATCCTCGAATGCGAAGCGCTGGCCCTGTCGGGTCCGGTGCCCGTCTGCGTCGTGCGCCTCGGCTATCTGTACGGTCCGCAGAGCGGCGATCTGCGCGCCTATCGCACCGCCTTTCGTCTCGGCCGCCCCTACTGGTCCGGTCCGCGCAAGGCGCTGCAGTACCACCTCCATCAGCTCGATGCCGCCTCGGCCCTGCTCGCCGCAGCCAAGCCACGAAACGCGGGAAGAATCTTCTACGCCATCGACGGTTTCGCTGTTTCGTTCATGCAGCTGATGGATGCGTTCGCGTGTCGAGTCGGGCGGCGAACGCCGCTGCATCTGCCGCTATTCTCGAAGCCATTGGCCAAGGTAATCGTTCGCGAGGAACACATGCAGCAAGTCGCACTTTCCATGCCTTTTCGAGTGCCCACACCGCGCGTGCCGGGATGGAAGCCGAAGTTTCCGGACTACCGGGAAGGCCTCGAACAGATCATTGAGGCTTGGGGCAATTGAACAGGTGCGCAGCGTAGATCGTTGGGCCCCAGCTCGCCGGCCGTCCCACCCATTGCGCCACAATTCGACGAAACGCGGAAGACGCCCTCCGCCCGACCGTCGCAGTACGGCCAGAACCGGACATCTGAGGGTATTCCGTTCGAGGTGCAGAACCAGATCGGGCACCGTTAGCAAAAATGCGAACTGCGATCGGCGTGCAAGAACGCGCGGAATCGGCCCTGATTCGGCGCTGGTTCGTCCGAACGGCCAATGGGCATCTCTGCTTGTGGGAGTTAGCATTTTTGCTATCCACCCCGCGAAACGCCTGCCTTTGCCATGTACGAGCGCTCTCAAGTTCTGGCCGGGAATCTCGCTTCCGTGACGGGCGAGCGCAAGAAAAGGCGTGCACGGGCGCTCAAGACTGATCGCACATTGCAACTGCTCGTGACCGATCTCGTCGCTGCACGGACGGCTGCGGGAATGACACAGGAGGCCGTCGCCGCGAGGATGTGGACTACCAAGAGCGTCGTGTCGCGTCTGGAGAGCGGCGTGTGCACCCGTCCGACGCTAAGTACCATCGAGAAATATGCAGTCGCTGTGGGTGCCCTAGTCGAGATCCGCGTGCGGATAAAGCGGTAGCTCGTAACCCGAGCTCTGAAGCCGGATGCAAGATCGTACGTCCGCTTCAGGTCGATAGCGACGGTCCGACGTCGTGAGGCAGCAGCCGGCCATAACCCGACGCCGGGAAAATTCCCGTATCCTGTCACTCAAATGTTCCCGGTGCCGGCATGCGAAATGCCGGTTAATAGTTCACTAAGGAGAAATTGCATGAAAAAATTCTTGGCGTTGTACAGAATGGATATGGGAGAAATGCAAAAAATGATGGCGAGTACCAGTGCGGAGGAAAGGAAGAAGAGCATGGGAAAGTGGGAGGAGTGGATGAAGAAAAATATGGCTAGTTTTGTAGACCATGGTGGACCGGCTGGAAAGACAAAGCGGGTCGCGGCAAGCGGTGTAACTGATATCAAAAACGATATCGGTGGTTACTCGATCGTACAAGCAGAATCGTATGAAGCGGCTGCAGCCCTATTTGGTGACAACCCGCATCTGACCATGCCTGGGGCTACCGTGGAGGTTATGGAGATTGTGCCAATGCCGGGAACATGAATGTTTTGGAATCCTGGCGGATTTCGGGATCTATCACTGACACTTGGGAGAACAGTCGATAGCCGATCCTTCATCAGGACGGGCAGCCTTGCTCGCGTCGATCGTTAGACACCGCGAGCTAAAGTCGCGCCGGTTATTTCAATCATTGAACGACCGCTTCTCATTTTCGTCACCGGCTGCTTCGGGTCGCGCTGCACAGATTTGCATAGCGACCCTTGTACTAACCCGCTGGCGCGGGAGTCCCCATTGGCGGCGTTGGTGGTGACGCGAGACAGACGCGGCGCCTTCGGTGGCGTTCGATGTTGATGTCACGGTGACTTCGTTTGGGGAAAGATAGAGGTGCTGCTCGCAGCCCCCACCCCTTTCCCGAACAGGAGGTTTGCCATGACACCGCTACGCCGACGCATGACCGAGGACATGGAGATCCGCAATCTTTCTCCCAATACGCAGCTCGCGTACTTGCAGCAGGTCTCCAGCTTTGCCAAACGGGTGGTTCCCTCCTTTACAGTGGGAACAACTCCCACAAGCGACTTCGTGTCGCACTTGAAATGACTATCCGTCTGTCCGCCGATGCGCTCGAGCGCCGCGAGCAAGTCATCGGATACGGCCGCACCGATCGTCACGCTCACGGTGTCATTCGCTGCGACATGTTTCGCTGACGAACGCATCGACGAAGAGCGGCTGCGGCTTGATCTGGCGCGTCCGTCGCGCCACCACAGCGCGCATGCCGAAGAGCAGATTCGAGTCGAGCTTGGCTTCCTCGGGGGTGCGGCTCCGCTTCTCCGCGATCATCGCCGCGATCTGGTTGAGGCCTTCCTGGGCGATGCCTGGGCTGCGTCCCTGGGTCAACGCCGGGACATTCAGGCCGCTGACCAGGACGAAGAATGCCAACCAGCGCAACAAGGCTCCCAACATGATCGTTCCTTCAAGCGCTGGGTGCGTCGGGCCCGACTCGCGCAGACCGCATCTTACCTGTGGCTGGTCGCGGGGGACATCCGGTCGAGACTTGCGATGCGCGACGCCGGCGGATCGTTGCCGACAACGGTGAATGCCGCAGCGTTCTACGGCATCAGGGTCTGGATGTAGGCTTCGATGGCGGCGGCGGTCGTGCGCGTCGCCTGCGGGCTGACAGCCCCGGCGATCAGCGAGCTGCCGCGCAGGCCGAACAGATAACGAATGATGAGCAGGCCATCGGTCAGCGCATCAGCCGCGCCATTGCCATCGACGTCGAGCGCGGGGCGGATGCCATCAAGGTAGGCCTTGATCGCAGCCGGATCGGTCCGCGTTGCCGTAGCGCCCACCGCACTGGCCGTCAATGATGTTCCCGTCAGGCCGAACAAATAGCGGATGATGAGCAAGCCATCGGTGAGTGCGTCGTACTTGGTTGTGGCGACGCTCGCATCCACGTCCAACGGCGTGCTGAACGTCGTCAGCCCCAACTCAACGTCGGTCAGTTCCATCTCGCTCTCGGCAGCGCCGAATCCATCGAGACGAAAGACGATCCGGTGGATTCCCGGTTCGAGCGTGCCGTCGTCGCCACCGATGTAGATCTCCTCGGTGGCGATCGATGCCAGCGGTACGTGGCGCTGGTCGATCTCGCGCACGAGAATCCCGTCCACAAAGACACGCAGCAAGCCGTCCCCGCCGGAAGCGAACTGCCAGTCGAAACGCATCGTGTTGACGGGCTGCGTCGTCGAGACCAGCAAGACAATCCAGGAGGGCAATTCGCTCGGGACCGCAGCACTCGGCCGGGCCATTGACGGGATAGTGGCCACCGCAGACATCACGCCCGATCTGAACGTGACCGAATTCAACACCCTGGCGTTGGTGCCCGGCGAGTAATCGACAGCGCCTGACATGCCGTCGGCGGCCACGTTCGCCAGCATCTGTTTGGTGAAGTACGACGGTTGGGGCGGTTGAGCCTTTGGCGCACACGTGCCCGCGGCTATCACGCACGTGCCGTTCGGCGGGTAGAGGGTTGCCAGCGAGCTCAGCGTTCGCAGGTTTTCCAGCGTCAGGGGGTAGCCGGTGTTCGCGGTATTGTTTACCGGATCATGCGCCTTGTAATCGCTCTCGCCGACGTACACCGGCTCGTTGTTCGCGATGACGACGACGATGACGATGATGGCTATCCTTCGATCGCGACAAAGGCTTCGCAATCAACAGATTCAAAATCGCGCGGACTCCTCGTGCATTTGTCGTGCGGTCGAGAACCCGCGCATCCGCACCCCCCCAACCCCGCGCAGACGCGCAAGCTCATGCTCCGCCGGTTTCCGTTCGTGTTGGTGTATCGACTCGTCGCCGATCACCTTCTCATCGTAGCCATCGCGCATCAGCGCCGCCGGCCGGGATATTGGATGAAACGAGCCTGACGTAAAGATAGGCACAGGGTCTCGGCAGCGCTGTTCGAACACTCCATGGCTGCGAGTGACGCGCCCGCCACACCTGACTGGTGCGAATCTCGCGCACCACCGATCCCTCAGTACTCAGGTACAACGCGATTGAAATACCTGTCCGTTCCGTCGCGGACAACGCACGCCCCGTTGCCCCGCCTTCAACCCGCATTCGACCGCAGAAACCGCCCCGCCCTTCCTGGCCCCATCTTCCCGTCACGATACGCGACCGCACCGTTCACGATCACGCAGCTTATGCCGGGGGACGCGGCGATCGGATGCTCGAACGTCGCGGCGTCGATCACCGTGTCGGGATCGAATAACGTGACGTCGGCAAACGCGCCGGCGCGGAGCAGGCCGCGGTCGACGAGCTTGAATTGGCGCGCCGAAAGCCCGGTCATCTTGTGGACGGCGGTTTCGAGCGGGAAGAGACCAAGCTCGCGACTGTAGTGGCCGAGCACGCGAGGAAACGTCCCCCACAGGCGTGGGTGCGGATGCTGATCGTGCGGCAGTCCGTCGGAGCCGATCATCGTCGCCGGGTATTGCAACACGCGCTGCACGTCGTCCTCGCGCATCTGGAAATAGCAGGCGCCGCCCGGCTGCAGGCGCTCGCACGCCTCCTGTTGCGTGCAGCCCCACTCGAGCGCGATGCCGGCGAGTCGCCGCCCCGACATCTCCGGATGCGGCTCGGACCAGGTCACGATGATGTCGATGATGCCGTCAACGAGATCGGTGCGCAGGACCGTTGACCCCGCGACGTAGGGATACGCATCGAGCCCGATCGGCTGCGTCGCTCGCGCGGCGTCGATGTGCGCGAGCGTCTGCAGGGTGCGGCCCCAGTTGCGCGGGCCGGCGCACTTGTGATGCGAGATCACCACGGGCAGCCGGCCGCGACGCGCGGTGGCGAACGCTTCGTCGAGTGAATCGAGCACCTTGTCGAATTCGTCGCGGATATGCGTTGTGTAGACGCCCCCGGTGTCGCCGACCACGCCCGCCAGCAACGCGAGCTCGTCGATGCCGGCGGCGGCGCCGGTCGCGTAGAACACGCCGGAGCTCATGCCGAGGGCGCCCGCGGCCATGCCTTCGCGCAGCAGCGCAACCATGTGTTGCTGCTCGCCGCGCGTCGCGGGCTGACAGGGGTCGCGCATCGTCGCGACGCGCAGCGTCGAATGACCGACCAGTGCGGCCACGTTGACCGCCGGCCGCGTGTCGTCGACGGCTGCGGCGTAGGCGGCCATCGTCGGATAAATGTACTTGTCGCTGCCGCCCAGCAGATTGAGCGGCGGCGGGACGCAGGGATGCACGAGCGGCGCGAGGCTGATGCCGCAGTTGCCGACGACGACGGTCGTCACGCCCTGGCTGACCTTGGGCAGCATCGCCGGCTGCGCGAGCACCATCTGGTCGTCGTGCGTGTGGACGTCGATGAAGCCGGGAGCGACGACCAGCCCGGTTGCGTCGATGACCGTGGCGTCCGCCGCCGGCAACCGCGCTCCGATTGCGGCGATCCGTTCGCCTTCGATGCGCACGTCCGCCGCGTAACGTGGCGCGCCGGTGCCATCGATGACGGTGCCGCCGCGCAGCAGGAGGCTCGAACCGCGCGCCATCGTGGCATCGGCCGTCACGAGGGGCTGCGTTCCGCTTTCGACCACGCCCACTGCAACGCGGGATGGGATTCACTGTCGATGCCGCGCTCCTTCAGCACCTTGTGCACACGCTTCAGTGCAAGGAGAGCGCTCGGTCCGCGCCGCAGTCCGACGCCGACCATCAGGATTTCGAGGTACGCCATCTGCGCGAGATAAGCCTCGGTGCCGACCCGCATCGATGGATCGGCCGGGACCACGACCGACAGCACGATGTCCGCGCGCCTGGCGAGCAACGTATCGGGCTGGGTGATCGCGATGATCGTCGCCCCCTGCTCGCGGGCGACCTCGATCGCCTCGATCAAATACGGCATCCGTCCCACATACGAGATCGCGAGCGCGACATCGCCGCGCGACAGCGAGGCGGCGGAGATGAGCTGGAAGTGGGCATCGAAATAGGCATTCGACGCGAGGCCGAGCCGAAAGAACCGGGCCTGCGCATCGGCCGCGATGAACGACGACGTGCTGCCGACCGCGTAGCAGTCGACACGCTTCGCCTTGGCAATCCGCGCGACAGCCTGTTCGATCACCTCCGGTGCGATATGCCGCTCGAGGTTGGTGAGCGCGGTGGCGGCGCCGTAGAGCACCTTGTGAACGACCGCGTCCATCCTGTCGCCGGACGTGACGGCGCGGTGCAGATAGCCGGTGCCGTTGGCGAGGCTTTGCGCGAGCTGCAGCTTGAAATCGCGCAGCCCGGCAAAACCCAGCGCGCGGCAGAAGCGGACGATCGTGGGCGGGCTCACCGCGGCGCGTTGCGCGAGGTCGCCGACGTTGGCGTGCAGAACGAGCTCGGGGTCGGCCAGCAGCAGTTCGGCGACCTGCCGCTGGGCCGGCGGCAGCGACGCCTGACGCTCGCGCACCAGCGCGACCACGTCGGCAACCCGCGGACGATGCGAGGGCCGGCGACTGCGCATCAAGGGATCCCCGGCACGCGCATCAGAAGAAGGTCCGGATCGCGCCGGTGACCGTGTAGCCGTCGTCGACGGTGAACAGCAGGCGCCACTTGTCGAAGGTGGTGCACGGATGCGAGATGCCGCAGCCGACGAGATCGCCGACCTGAAGCTCCTGCGCTGCAGCGGTGGCCGGCGCCGTGCGCAGATACGCGTGCTGATCGTTCATCGCGGCGATCTTCCATTCCGGCGGCGTCGGCTGGGGCCGCCCATCGCGGCCACGATGCAACCACCGCTGCGGGATCGGCAGTTCGATATCGTAGGATGCATCGCGCTTGCCCATCGTCAGGATCGCGAGCCCCGCTTCGGGCCGCGATTGCACCTGCGCCCAGACTTCGAGCGCGGGTTGCAGACCCGGCCGCGTCTGCCATTCGGCGCCGCTCCTCGCCTTCACGCCTTCGAGCAACCGCGCGTAGAAGCCCGAATCGTGCGTCACGTAGCAGCCGCTGCGCAGAATCGTCTGCACCGGCCGCGACAATCGTGTCGGCAACTCGCGTGCGACGATGTCGAACGCCGCCGAGCCGCCGGCCGACAGGATGATCGACGGTCCCGCGAAGAGGCCGGCCCGATCGCATTCGAGCGCCGACGTCCGTATCGTTTCCATCAATGCGCCGACGACGGCCGCGTCGTGCGCCGAGTCACCGGTGACCTTGAGCCCTTCGTAGCATTCGATGCCGGACAGCTGGACGGCCGGCGAGGCGGCGACGGCCCGCGCCACCGCGAGTGCTTCCGTCCCGTCGCGGCAGCCGGTGCGCCCGCCGGTGACGCCAATTTCAAGCAACGCCGTCAGCCGCCGTGACAACTTGTGGCGCCGGGCTTCGTGTTCGATCAGCCCGAGCTGCGCGACCGAGTCGACCAGGAAATGGAAATCGAGGTCCGGATGCAGCTCGCAGAGCCGGATGACTTCGGCGATCTCGCGCCGGCCGAGAAGCTGATTCGCCATGATCACGCGGCGCACGCCAAAATGCACGCAGACGTCGAGCTGCTGCACGGTGGCGACGGTGATGCCCCAGGCGCCGGCGGCGAGTTGCTGCGCGAAGATCTGCGGCGCCATCGTCGTCTTGCCATGGGGCGCCAGCAGCACGCCGGTGGCGGCCGTGAAGTCGCGCATCCAGGCGTGGTTGTGCGCCAGCGCCGACGCCTTGATCACCGCCTGCGGGAACGGCAGGTCGCCGCGCAGCAGGTTCCAGCCCTGCGCGCCGATCGCGGACAGTGGCAGCGGCGCGACGCCGGGCGGGAAGCCCTTGGTGCGGGCGTCGACGATTTCGGCGGTGATCGAATCGAGATCGAGCATCGGCATCACCGGAGGTCGTCGCGCAGGCAGGCCTTCCAGCGGCCCGCTTCCACTTCGCGCAGCGGGGGCACGGTCGCCGCGCAGGCATCCTGGGCGTAGGGGCAGCGGGTGCGAAAGACGCAGCCCGAAGGCGGATTAACCGGGCTGGGGATGTCGCCCTGCAACAACCGCCGTTCGCGGCGGGCGTCGGGATCGGGCCGCGGCGACGCATCGAGCAACGCCTGCGTGTACGGATGCAGCGGCTGCTTGTACAGCGCTTTCGCCGGCGCCACCTCCATCACCTTGCCGAGATAGAGGACGACGATGCGATCGCAGACGTACTCGATCACGTCGAGGTCGTGCGAGATGAACAGCATCGTCAGCGCAAACCGCTCGCGCAGGTCCGACAGGAGATTGATCACCTGCGCCTGGATCGACACGTCGAGCGCCGACACCGGCTCGTCGGCGACGATGAATTGCGGCTCGACCGCGAGCGCGCGGGCGATGCCGATGCGCTGCCGCTGCCCGCCCGAGAATTCGTGCGGAAAGCGTTGCGCATGCTCGGGCGCGAGGCCAACGAGCGACAGCAACTCGGCAATGCGCTCGCGGCGGGCAGCGCCGGGATGCAAGTCGTGCGTCGCCATCGCCTCGCCCAGCGTGTCGGCGACCCGGCGACGAGGATTGAGGCTCGCGTAGGGATCCTGGAAGATGATCTGCATGCGGCGCCGATACGGACGCATCGCGCGCGCCGACAACGGCACGAGGTCGGTGCCCTCGAAGCTCACTTCGCCGGCCGTCGGCTCGATCAGCTTCAATACGCTGCGGCCGATCGTGCTCTTGCCGGACCCGGATTCGCCGACGAGGCCCAGCACCTCGCCCTTGCGGATCTCGAAGCTCACGTCGTCGACCGCCCGCACGGGATGATCGCTGCGGCCGAAATACTTCTTGAGGCCGCGCACCGCCAGCATGGTGTCGTTCATAGTGGCCTCTTTGCGCGGACTGCACGTGTCACAGCTCGTTGTCGGCCACCCTTAATCGCGAGCCGACGCGACCTTCGGTCCTTGGCTACGCCCGGCTCGCTCATGAGTTCGCCCACCTGATGCAACGCGAGCGCTGGCCGCCGTCCAGCTCGGCCAGCGGCGGCATCGCGGCGCTGCATTCGGGCAGCGCGAGCGAGCAACGTGGTGCAAACGCGCAGCCGGGCAGCGGATCGAGCGGGCTCGCCACCTGGCCCGGAATGGCATTGAGTCGGCGCGATGCCATCGCGGCTTCGCTGTCGAGCGCGCGCCGCGGCAGGCAGGCCAGCAGCCCGCGGGTGTACGGATGCCGCGATACCTTGAACAACTGGTGGACGTCGCCTTCCTCGACCACGCGCCCGCTGTACATGACGACGACGCGATCGGCGATCTCGGCGACGACGGCGAGATTGTGCGTGACGAACAGCACGGCCATCCCGATCTCGCGCCGCAGCTTGTCGAGCAGCGCCAGGATCTGCGCCTGGATGGTCACGTCGAGCGCCGTGGTGGGCTCGTCGGCGATCAGCAAGGACGGATTGCACGAAAGCGCGAGCGCGATCATCACCCGCTGCCGCATGCCGCCCGACAACTGGTGCGGATACTCGCCGAGGCGCTGCGTCGCCGCCGGAATCTCGACCAGGTCAAGCATTTCCAGCGCCCGCTTCATCGCGTCGGCGCGATTCAGGTCGAGATGCAGCGCCGCAGCCTCGGCGATCTGGTCGCCGATGGTGAACACCGGATTGAGGCTCGTCATCGGCTCCTGGAAGATCATCGCCATGTCGCGACCGCGCAGCTTGCGCAAGGCCCGCGGCGGCAGCTTGGCGAGATCGACGACCGGACCTTCGCGCGTCCGGAACAGTATCTCGCCGCCGACGATGCGTCCGGGCGGATTCGGAATGAGCCCCATGATCGACAGGCTGGTCACGGACTTGCCGGATCCCGATTCGCCGACGACGGCGAGTGTTTCTCCCGGGTTGAGCGAGAACGAGACGTCCTCGACGGATTTCACGACGCCCTGGTCGGTGAAGAAATGCGTCTGCAGGTGCCTGACCTGCAGCAGTGGCGCGGTCGCGGGTGCCGCGGGCATGGGGGCGCTCACATCGACTTCCGGAGTTTGGGATCGAGCAGGTCGCGGAATCCGTCTCCCACCATCTGCAGCGACAGCGCGGCCAGGATGATCGCGATGCCGGGGAAGATGACGATCCACAGCGCCTGATGCGCGAACTGCTGGCCGCTGGCGATCATCGTGCCCCATGTCGGCAGTTGCGGCGGCACGCCGACGCCGAGGAACGAGAGCCCGGCTTCGGCGAGTATGGCGTAGGCGAAGATGAACGTCGCCTGCACGAGGATCGGCGACGCGATGTTCTGCAGGATGTGGATGAACAGGATGCGCCAGGTCGAGATGCCGATCGCCCGCGCCGCCTCGATGAACAGGAGCTCGCGCACCACCAGCGTCGATGCGCGCACCACCCGCGCCACCCGCGGCGTGTAGACGATGGCGAGCGCCAGGATCACGTTGGTGATCGAAGCGCCGAGCACCGCCACCAGGGCGATCGCCAGCAGGATGTCGGGGAACGACATCATCGCGTCGACGACGCGCATGATCGGGCCGTCGAGGCGACGGAAGAAGCCGGCGACGAGTCCCAGCAGGACGCCGCCCGTCACCGAGATCAGCACCACCACTGCGCCAATCAGCAGCGAGTAGCGGGCGCCGTAGACGACGCGCGAGAAGACGTCGCGGCCCAGCTCGTCGGTGCCGAACCAGTGCGTGGCGCGCGGGCTTTGCATCCGATCGAGAATCCGCAGCGCCATCGGGTCGTAGGGCGTGATCAGCGGCGCGAAGACCGCCAGCAGCGCGACGACCACGAGGATCACCGCGCCGGCGAGCACGAGCTTGCGGCGAAACAGCTTGCGCAGCAGCAGCGCCGACGGGCTGCGCGAGGCGGGAGCAGGGGGGGCAGCGATCATGGCATCAGTACTTCACGCGCGGATCGACGACGAGGTAGAGCAGGTCGATCAGCAGATTGATGAGTACGTAGAGTCCGGCGATGACGAGCAGCGCGCCCTGGATCACCGGGTAGTCGCGGCGCAACACGGCGGAGACGACGAGGTTGCCGATCCCGGGCAGCCCGAACACCGTTTCGGTGACGATCGCGCCGCCGATCAGCAGCGCGAACGTGAGTCCCAGCACGGTGATGACGGGAATCAACGCGTTGCCGAGCGCATGCCGCAGCACGACGCGCGCCTCGGACAGGCCCTTGGCGCGCGCGGTGCGTATGTAATCGTCGGACAGCACGTCGAGCATGCTCGCGCGGGTGAAGCGCAGGATCAGCGCCGAGTTGACGACACCCAGCACGATCGACGGCAATACCAGGTGGTGCAGCCGCTCCGTCAGCGCTACGCCGGGGTCGCCGTATCCCGCGACCGGGAACCAGCCGAGGCTGACGGCGAAGATCTGCATCAGGATGAGGCCGAACCAGAAGCTCGGGACACTCGCGCCCAGCATCGCGAAGCCGGAAAAGATCTGGTCGATCGTCTTGCCGCGCCACACCGCGGCGATGATCCCGCACGGCACGCCGATCAGCGTCGCGATGATGATGGAGAACAGCGTCAGGAAGAACGTCGGCTCGGCGCGTTCCAGCAGCGCCTGCGACACCGGTCGCTGCAGAAAGATCGACTGGCCGAGATTGCCCTGCGCGAGCTCGCCGAGCCAGTAGGCGAACTGCACCGGCAGCGGCTGGTCGAGGCCGTAGGAGGCGCGCAGCTTGGCGATGTCGGCGGCGGTCGCCTGATCGCCCAGCATCACTGCGGCCGGGTCGCCGGGAGCGAGCCGCGTGATGAAAAAGACGATGGTCGCCACCAGCAGCATCACGACCACCATGCCGGCGAAACGCGTTGCGAGATAGCGGGTCATGCCTTGGGCCTGCACCGAATTCTCCCGGTGGAGCGGTCGACGAGGGGGAACGATCGGACGCGCGGGACGCGGCGGTCCCGCAGGCGAACCGTGGATTACTTCTGCAGCCCGGTGTTCCAGAAGAACGGCCACGGCATCGCGACGTAGCCGTCGAGCTTCGCCGAACGCGCGGTCACGCTGTTGAAGCTGCCGACCCGGATATAGGGCACCTCGGTGTAGACGACTTCCTGGACCTTGCCCCACAGCGGGCCGCGCTTTGCCGGGTCGCTTTCGGCATCGAACGCATCGAGCGCCGCCTTCTTGGCGGGCGAACTCCACCAGCCCGGCGCGCCTTCGCCGAGTTGCGGCGGCGTCAGCGTCGGCTCCGGCAGCACCGCCGAGTGCGTGATGTAGATGTCCCACAGCGCCGCGTCATTGCGGCGCTGGATCAGCGTCGCCCAGTCGACGACCTGCATGTCGACCTTGAAGCCGGCCGCCTTCAGGTTCTCCGCCATCACCAGCGCAATCCGATAGTGAAACTCGTACTGCTGGCTGGTGAGGATCTTGATCGGCGTGCCGTCATACTTGGCGGAGGCGAGCAGCGCCGCGGCCTTCTTCGCATCGCCCTTGCCGTAGTTGTCGGCTCCAGCCATCGAGTAGAACGGCGTTCCCTTGGCATAGTGATTGCCCTCGATCGTGTAGAACTTGGGGTCGCCGAAGCCGGCGCCCATCATGTCGGCGTCGTTGAGCGCGGCCTGCACCGCCTGACGGGTGGCCATGTTGGCGAGCGGCCCCTGCTTGGTGTTCAGGACGAGGTAGGGAAAGCCGAACGGTGCCGTCAGCACCGGCTTGACGTTGGTCTTGCCGTCGAAGCGCGAATACGATTCGACCGGCAGCAGGTCGGCGAACTGGTACTGGCCCGACAGCGAGCCTTCGACGCGGGTATTGGCGTTGGGCACCGGGACGAAACGAAGCTCGTCCAGCAACGCTTCCCGCTTGCCGGCGTAGCCGCTCGCGGGCTCCTTGCGCGCACTGTAGCCGTCGAAGCGGACGAGTTGGACGTACTGGTCCGGCTTGCGCTCCTTCATCATGTACGGGCCGGTGCCGACAAACTGGGCGAGCGGTGTCGCGATTGATTCCCTGGCCATGATCACCGCGAAGCCCGACGGCAATGCAAAGTGCGCGAGCAGCGGCGCGTAGGGCCGGGCCAGCGTGATGACGACGGTGTTCGGGCCCTTCGCCTCGATCGTCTTCACTTCCTTGGCCACGGCCTTGCCGCGCGGCGCCATCTCCATCCAGCGCTTCAGCGACGCGATGACATCGTCGGCGGTCATCTCCTTGCCGTTGTGGAACTTGACGCCCTTGCGCAGAGGGATCGTATAGACGAGCCCGTCCTTCGACACCGTCGGCATGCTCTCGGCCAGCATCGGCGCGACCTGCCAGCTGGCGTCGAACGTGTAGAGCGGCTCGTAGACGTGCTGCATGATCGTGCCGACCAGATCGGCGGTGGAGGCCATCGGGTCGAGCGTCTGCGGCTCGGCGATCATCGCCAAGTTGGCGGCGCCCCCCTTGGGCGGCGCGGCGAGCGCAGGGAGGCTCGCAAAGCTCGCCACGGCGATCGCTGCAATTGCGCCTGCTTTCAGGCCGGTGGCGAGCGACCGACGGGTGGAACGGGACCGCAGGGTATAGCCGGGGGGGCTGCGCATGACTTCTCCTTGACGAAACGGCGGGAAGCGCCCGGGCGGCGGCTCTTCGTGGCGGTGCCGGGGTCGGTTGGCGGGGCGGGTGCGTGTAAATAAATTACATTCGGCGCGAGTGTACGCCTTTCCGAATCGCCGTCAATGGGATTCGTAAACTATTTTTGTCATAGGGGAATATGGCGATTCCGGCCCCTCGGGGTGATCGGATTGCGCGTCCCGCTGCAATTTCGCGTACCATGCGATGCTGTAATTTAGTTTCAGCCTGCGGCGATGCGGCGGGGCGAATCGCTCACGGCGCGCAGCGCCGATTCGTTATCGGAGAAGCCAATGAGTGTCGAATTCCTGGGCGGTACCCGCAGTGGCGCCGGCGGTCAGCCGCTGCCGTTCTCGCCGGCGGTGCGTGCCGGTCCCTTCGTCTTCGTCTCCGGTCAGGTGGCGATGGGCGAGAACGGCGAGATCGTGCCTGGCGGCATCGAGGCGCAGACGCGCCAGACGCTGAAGAATGTCGAGCGCGCGCTGGCGCTCGCCGGTTGTTCTCTTGCCGACGTCGTCAAAGTCACCGTCTGGCTCGACGACACCCGCGATTTCTGGAGCTTCAACCGCGTCTATGCCGAGCACTTTCCCGGGAACAAGCCGGCACGTTCGACGACGCAGGCGACTCTGATGGTCGACGCCAGGATCGAAATCGAGGTGACCGCCTACAAGGCATGACCGCCGTTCGCGCGCGAGCCGGTCCGGCGCGAATTCTCATCCGGGGATCGCCAATGAACCTCAATCAGGTCACCGTCGCCACCACCGATGTCGCCCGCGCGATCGGGTTCTACTCGACGCTCGGGTTGAGGCTGATCGTGGAAAGCATTCCGCGCTATGCCCGCTTCGAATGCCCGGACGGCGAGTCCACGTTTTCGATCCATCGCGCGGATCAGGTCGCGGCGTCGCAGACGGTGGTCTACTTCGAGTGCGGCGACCTCGATGAAACCGTTGCGGCTCTGCAACGGCAGGGGATCATATTCACTTCGCCGCCGGCCGACCAGCCATGGCTGTGGCGCGAGGCCCGCCTGCGCGACCCGGATGGCAACCCGATCTGCCTGTTCCAGGCCGGCGACCATCGGCGCCATCCGCCCTGGCGAGTGGCGTAACCCGAAGTCGGTTCGGAGGCCCCGCGCGCGGTCCGCGGGATGCAAGCCGTACGTCGACGCCTTCCGCCAGAGGGTGCGGTCGGCGTCCTGCGCGTGACGCAACGGCCATCGCGCCGTCGCGGCATCGAGGACTCCGGCGGCCGCCTCCACGGCCTGCGGCTGACCTGACTTTCCGGAGCTTCGGCATCCTGCTGTTCACCTTCGCGGCACTGTTTCCGCTCTGCCTGCAGCTGATGTTCACGGTGATCATCGTCTTCGCCACCAACGGCGCCGGGCCGTCCGTCGGTCTGGGCGCGATGCTGCTCGCACTGTTCACCGCCGGCCCTGCCGCGCGGAGGAACCGGCCGCCGCGGACACTCCGGCCCCGCAACGCTTCTTCGACCTCGATCCCGGGTATCTCATCGCCACGAGCGGACGACCCGCGGGTCCCGGGGAAGCGCACGACGAACGCCGCGGGCCGCTGCCGGAAGGCGGGTCCTGCACCCGCAAATAGGTGATCGGCTTCGTCGACGGATCCGGTTCGCTGATTGTTCGACGCCGTTAACAGTGGCCCCAATCCGCCGGATTTTGGGGATTGCCGTGTGCCATCCCCGGAATGGTTCACCGCGGCGTTCGCTCTCGCCAATCGTTCGTGCCGTCTTGGGGTTCACGGCCAACCATACCCTGCCAAGTGATTCCACCGGAGGAATAGCTGCGTTTGGCGATCTGCGGAAGCATTGGCGCGGCCGGCGGAGCCACGACGATGGCCCGTCGCTCTACGACCCAGACCAGTCCGTCGCGCTTCTATGGCCGCTGTGCGTCATTCAGCGGCCGCTCGGTCGAATCGCTTCAACGCCGGCAGTCGGCCAGAAGCAGACATCTCAGGCTACTCCTTTCGAGGGCCAGAGCCGGATTGGGCACTGTTAGCAATAATGCGAACCGCGAACGGTGTGCAAGAGTGCGCGGAATCGGCCTTA
>Ga0315276_10002402_pt1 | contig 17128 bp, 25 predicted proteins | sample YL17G05_0_MG_FD_204542 | JGI IMG/M metagenome (GOLD analysis project Ga0315276, IMG submission 204542) | Sediment microbial communities from Yellowstone Lake, YNP, Wyoming, USA - YL17G05_0 | ecosystem: Environmental > Aquatic > Freshwater > Lake > Sediment | place: USA: Wyoming | collected... | reverse complement strand
GAAAGAGCAATGAAATACATAGAAAATCAAGAACAGCATCATTTTTTCAGTTAAGGACGCCGTCCTCCGAACGAAGTGAGGATTTTTTGCCTCAGCAAAAAACCTTTAGGGGACGGAGGATGTCACATATTGTTAATTCTCCCTAATCACCTAGATTTATAAATCATCTTTTATAATTTGTCATCTAGCGACTTTAATCTAAACAATCTTGGCTTAACTTCATAAACATCCTCTCCATTTATACAATCAAGAAATTTGGCAATATAATTTCCAAAATTTTCATAAGAAAAGCAGTCATGATCTCCTGATTTAGCTAAATTACCTAACTTTTGAAGAAAATATGGGAAAAAAAGATCCTTTTCAGTGGTTCTTACAAATATAGTATAATCTATATTTGGTGTTTCTGTTATGTCTAATCCTTTTCTTAAGTGTCCTATATCTTCATCATCATCCCAGTCCCAGCCCCAGTCTTCGTTTTCAGCCAGTGTTTCAGTAATTGCTGATACAACAGAAAATATTCCTGATTCTCCTTCTAGAATAAAGTATGGCTTTCCTTCAAGGGTTATTGTTTTTTCCATCTTAATTATTTGATTTCTTATTTTATAAATATAATTATGTTGCAGTGCAGTTCATAACGCCCTTTATGCTCTGTCCGGAGTTCTAAATTAAAAACCGAAAAATAGTTATTCTCGAGGTACTTAGATAGGATATGTTACAACAAATTATCCTACCTAAGTTTAATAACAGATTAGAAGAACAACTAATTAAGCTTTTCCATTTTTCTGAACTGCCATTACACTTTAACAAAACTGGAAATAAAGAATTTACAAATTATCAAAGAATTTCAATAATCATTTTATTTCAAAGAAGTAAAAAATCATTAAGAGATTTTGTCGTCGAATTTCAAGAATCAAAATGGATTTCTTATCTTGGATTAAAGAAGATTCCAAAGAAAAGCACTTTGCATGATTGGTTGAAAATTTTCAATATGAAAATAATTAGAAAGATTAGCAAAGTGCTTTTACCTAAGAAAATAGAATTGACTTCAATTGATGGAACAGGTTTTGATTCTTGGCAGAGAAGCAGGCATTATGAAAAAAGAGCTTTGGAAATAGGAGATTTGCCCCATATGCCTTATGCCAAAGCAGACCTATTTATCGACGTTAAAACTCAAATAATTTTGGATTTTAGTTTGATAACTCATAGGGAGCATGATGTAAAAGTTGCAGAAAGAATATTCAAAAGAAATGAAATAAAAAATATAACTGGTTTAGGAGATAAGGGTTATGATTCAGAAAATTTACACGAAATAGCTCGTGCAAATGGTATAACTTTTTATGCTCCTGTTAGAAAAATGGATAAAAGAGGATATAAAAACCAGAAACCAAAAGGAAAATATCGACGACAATGTGTTGAACTTCCTGAATTTTATGGAATGAGATGGATTAATGAAACTGTTAATTCTGTTCTGAAAAGAACACAAATTAATTCATTAAGAAGCAAAAAATGTTTTATGAAACAAAGAGAATTTGGATGGCAAATAATTTTATACAATATTAAAAGAAAAATTATTGTTGAAAATAACAAAACAAAAGTTCAAACTTTTTTTTGTTTAATTATTACAATCTGTCCTTTCCGGACAGAGCAGCCCTTTAGTAAGATTTATAAATGTATTTTTTATCTTATATTTATATTTTTATGAAGGTAAAATGTTCTATATTGTTGAAGTAGAAGATTATGTAAGAGTAGAGCCTAAATTATTTGGATTGCCTACTCGAGAAGCTGTTGAAAAACAGCTGGAAGCAACTTACTCGCAGTATCATGATAAGGAAATAGGAGAAGTTATTGGGGTTATAGAAGTTTTAGACGTCGGGGAGGGAATAATTATCCCAGGAGACGGCGCAGCTTATTACAGCAGCAGATTTAAACTGATTGCATGGAAACCAGAACTTCAAGAATTAGTTTACGGAACTATCAGCGAGATTACGAACTTTGGAGCTTTTATAGATTTGGGTGTAATGAAAGGAATGATACACATAAGCCAGACAATGGAAGATTATGTAAGTTTTTCTAAATCAAACGCCCTGATTGGCAAGTCCAGCAAAAGGAGTTTAAAGAAGAATGATGCATGTTTAGCCAGGATTGTAGCTGTAAGCTATAAAGGGGGAGAACCAAAAATAGGCTTGACAATGAGGCAGCCAGGTTTAGGAAAATTAGAATGGATAAAAGAAGATAAAAGAAAAGCCCAGCTTGGAATTAAAAAAGTAGAAGCTGATGAAAAAAAGAAAGGCAAGGGGAAGAAAAAATGAATAGCAAAGAAATAGATGATAGATATAAAGATTGTTTTTATGTAAGGAGATTAGGTCCAATTGCAAGTAAATCAGATCTTGGCAGTGTTTATACTGTTGTAGAAGCTGATAACTCCAAAGGAATAAGGGTTACTGCTCTCAGCAGCATGGATAGTGAAAAACCAAAGATAATTAGGGAGATGCGATTAGATAATTCATTAGGCGCACAACATTTGGAGGCAATTATTTAAAATGACAAAACAAAAAGCATGTAAACACTGCAATCTGTTGTATAATGGAGACTCGTGTCCTAAATGCGGCTCTAAAGAAAGCACAGAAGGCTGGAAAGGAAGAGTCATAATACTAAATCCAGAGCAATCTGAAATCGCGCAAAAAATAAAAATAAAGGAAAAAGGCGCGTATGCAATTAAAACAAGATAGATTTTCTTTATAAAATGAAATTCATAGAAGACAAACAAAATGTGCTTTTGAAGAGAAGAGAAGTTAAGCTTATAGTGGAATCTGAAAAAAATCCCACTATGGAAGGCTCATGCAAGCTTCTTGCTGAACATTTTAAAACCACAGAAGAAAATATTGCAGTTAAAGAAATCAGGGGAAAATTCGGAAGGAAAACTTTTTTAATAGAAGCGAATATCTATAATAGCAAAGAAGATAAGGATAAAACAGAGCCGAAGAAAAAAGCTAAAAAAGGGCAGGAGCAAAAAACCGAAGAAAAACCATCTGAAAAAGTTGAGGAGAAAAAATAAAAACCCAGAAAATTAAAAATTTTCTGGTTGATTAAATTTAAAAATAAATCTAAAATGGCAGAAAAAGACAAAGAAAAACCAAAAGAAGAAAAGAAAGAAAAGAAAGTTGTTCATCAAGGCAAGAAAAAGCACAAAAACAAGCCAACTTCTAAAAAGTGGAAGTTCTTTAAAATAGAATGCGACAAAATAATAAGAGAAAGAAACTGCCCGAGATGTGGCGCGGGAGTTTTTTTGATGAAAACTGAAAACAGATTGTATTGCGGGCGCTGCCACTATACGGAATTCTTGGAAAGGAAATAAGGATAAGATTTTTAAACCATAAATTCATAATCACCAAGGGAAAAAGAGTTCTGATGAAAAATGGCTGGCACAGACGAATTAATAGAACAGAGAACTCTGGTAAGGTTAGAATACTTTAGGAGAAGAGGAGAAAATGCTCCTAATTTTAAAGCAAGGCTTACTCTTCCAAACTTTCAGCCACCAATCAGAGCTTATTTTCATAATGCAGGTCTTGCAGGGGCTTTTCCGGTTAAAGCAGGAGATTATGTTGAGTTGGAAGCTAAAGGACATTTAGTTGAAACGATTGATAAGCTTGATGTTTCTAAATACCTCTGGATTTTAGCAGCAATTTGGGGCAAGGAAGGAGCTAAGATGATAGATTTTTTTGGCTATCATGGTATTCAGAGATGGCCTGGAAACCCCTGTATTGACTCTTTTGCAACAGCAAATGGTGTTATTGCTCCTAGAGAAACCACAAGTCTAGATGAGAAAGAAGTAACTTGCGAAGATGGAGCAATTGTTCTTGGTGTGGAAGGCCCTTACAGAAGAACTACTAAAAGCCTCGCATATTACATGAATCATTTTCCTGCAATACATGGTCTTAGTATTCATTAGTTTAATGATTGTTAGAAAAGATTATAAATCAGAGGGTATATATTAAATAATAGAAATCTTATTTAGATGTAAAATGGGAATTGAAGATAGAGTTTTTTTGGTTCCGGTAATTTTGTTTACAGAAGGAAACGATACGCTGCGTTTTGGAGACAATAAATTTTGTGCTGTAAAAGCAGAAAGCAAATTAGACGCTGTTTTGAGACTTACAAAACATCCTTCTTTTTGTGCTAACAGAAAAGAGTTTGATTATTTTGAGTTTGATGGCAGAACAAAATTGGTAGAAACTTCTATTGATAAATATCCAATGGCAACTTCGCAGGGGACAATCTTAGATGAGAATTATCATCAAACCATGGCAAATTTGAGGGATGCAGCTTAAAGGGTGAAACTAAAAAACACAAATCTCAAATCAAAAACTTTTTAAATCTAGTATACCTATTTTTATTAAGGTGTCAGGGAATGCCTTAAGCTGTTTTATAGCATCCTGCATTGTGTTCCCTGTCGTTGCTTCGGCAACGCAGGTTTTTAATCCTCTTCAAAAGATAAAAGTTGAGACGTGAAGAGGAAAAGGTTTAAATCTTCTAATTAAATTATATAATCAATATAATCGAAACAAGATACAAAATGAAAGAGAAAAGTGTATTTTTAAGCATCGTGGGGGACTCGCCAAAAGCGAGAGTTTTGGACTTTTTGTTGATGTTTCCCAAGTTTGACTATTCTTTAACAGAGATAGCAAGAAACTCTGAAGTAGGCTACACTACCCTTCAAATGTTCTGGGAAGACTTTGTTAAAAATAAAATAGTTATTCAGACAAGAACTATAGGAAAAGCAAAATTGTTCAAGTTGAATGAAGACAATCCAGTAATCCAAGGATTGTTAAGCTGGAGCTGGAATCTCACAAAGCTCGCTATAAGCCGTGAATATTCAACTCAAAAGATGAAAGTGACGGGGTGAGTGGGGAGAAAAGAAAAAGTTTAAGTATTTTGAATTTTTAGAAAAAGAATGGAAAATAAAAGAAGATATCCTCTTTTAAAATTAAAAAAATTATTAGAACATTTAGAAAGTAATTATTTTAATGAAAGTAAAAGGAAAGCAGAAGTATTGTATAATTCTTTCCCATCGAAAGAAGTTTTAGATAAAATAATCCGGTTATGTAAAAATAAAAAGTATATTAGTCCTATAGACATTCGAGAAGGGGATAAAATTTATTCGGGCTATGAAATAACTTTAGAAGGAATAGATTTTTTAGAGCAATTAAGAAAAAAAGATATAGAAAAACAAAATCAACAAATCCAACAAAATCTTGTTTTAACAAGTATTATAATCGCTTTATCTTCTGTTTTTACTATTTTTAATCAAGTAATTTGGAAATATAAATCATTAGTTCAGTTTACCTTATTAATTTTGATAGTAATTCTTCTTATTAAGTCAATAAAAGAATTTTTAGGAAAGGGTGAAAGGCTTGTGTTCTGGAGTTGCCTTCTTTAGAAGGGATGTCTTGAAATAGAGTCTTTACCCCCTAAAAATCTCTTGTTCATACGAGTTATCCAAAATGAAAAAGAAAGATTTATATATAATAACAACATGATTTTTTAAGATGTCAAGAAAAAAAAATATATGCAAAAACATATTGAGAATTGTAGTTATTCTTTTCTTTGTAGTTTCAATTATAGAAAATATATCTGCCCTACCAAGAATAGAGTGTTTAACTTCAAGTGTTCAATTAAATAGTGGAGGAACAGTTAATGCAAATATAAGGGTATATAATGATGGAGAATTCCCAGGAAACATAAATCCATTGCCTATTGAATGTGATTCTGGGATATATGCAGTTATCAGTCCTGTTACTTATCCTTTAGATAAGCTATCATCTTCTCCAGGTATAGTTACAATAGGGGGATCTGCCAGTGGTACAGATAACTATGGAACTTGCCAAATAACTATAAAAGACAGCAACGATCCATCTTTAACAGATCAATGTAGCATACAAGTTCAAGTTAAAGCAACAGAATGTAAAGTACCAGGAAATTCTCAATGTTCTGTAGATGGAAGAGAAGTTTTATACTGCGGACAAGATGGTATGTTTCATAATACTCCTTGCACTTATGGATGTGAAGTCGTTTCTAGTATAAAAGCCAAATGTAAGAATAGTTCCAGCCAAGGAACTAACTACACTTTATCAATAATCATAATTGGTATGTGTATAATTGTTGGATTTATTATCCTTGGATTAATCTTGCGAAAAAAAAGAAAAAATAATCACAAAAAAAGTGGAAGCAGATACTAAAAAATAAAAAAACCAACCCAAAAATTTATAAATAGCCCTTCCTTAACATTAATAATAAAGTGTGTGAAAATGAACAAAAAGAGGACATATTGTTGTTATTTATCTTTATTACTTATTCCTAATTATAAACATTTAAATATTACAAGATTATCTTTCCTTTATCAAAAGATTTAAATATGTGTAGTAATTATTAAGTTAGTACAAAATGGAACACGAGCAAGAATTACAAATATTAAAAGGATTTGAAAGAGATAGCAAATGGTTTCATGAGAATGTTGATAAACTCAGAGAACAAAACTTTACCAACAAGTTTGTTGCCATATCTAATGAAAAGCCAGTAGCTTCTGATAGAAATATTAATATAGTAATAAAAGCCGTAGAAAAAGAAGGTAAAAATCCTTCTTATGTATTTATAGAGTTTGTTTATCCGGAAGGCTTTACTCTTCTTTTATAAAAAATGAAAATCCCATTACAGGTTTATGACTTTGCTGGAGGTTTGAGGGCTATGGCACACTTTTTTGTAAGATCAGAAAAACCAAAGTTATTTATTTCTGTAAGAGCAATTATTGATACGGGAAGCCCAGAAACTATTATAGGGTTAATAGATTTAAAAAAAATGAGGTTTTCTCCAATAAAATTTAAAGATTTAGAAAGCAAGAAATACCCTATTTGTATGGGTGGGGGAGAAGTAAAAACTAAAATTTTGCAAGAAGCTAAGCTTAACTTTGGAGAGTATTTTGAATGTACTATGCCAATTCACATTCCAGTAGAAGAAATTAGTGGGACTGCTCAATCAACAATATTGGGTGTTGATTTTTTAACAAAAAATAATCTTAAATTCTTTTTTTATCCAAATAAAAGAGAAGCTTATTTTGAAAAAGAAAATGAAAATCAAACAACACCTCAAACAAAATAAAGAATTGCTTATCCTTTCTTAGAATCACAAAAAAAGCGGAAGCAGAATCTTTCCATTAATCATGTTTTAAAAACTGCTAAAAAGTAGCAGTTTTTTTAATAAAACAAAAGGTTTAAATAAGGATTATTTCTTAATTTATTATGGGAAAGCTAAAAACAATTTATTTGGCGCTGCTGAATAATGAGGAAAAGATAGTCAAAAAAAATGAAATTCTCAAACTAATTGAAAATTACAATAAAAAGTTTAAAAAAGTCAGTGTAAAAAACGCTTTATGGTATTTATCAAGACATAACTACATCAAAAGAATATTCTTGGAGTATTATTATATAAACTCAATAGATGAGAGAGCAAGGGAAATTTGTAACTATGAAGATAGAGAACTCTTGTTTGTAGCCCTAAATAAATCCTCTATTAGATGGTATCTTGGGCTTAGCTCTGCGCTCTATACTCTTGGAGAAATCTGGCAAATCCCTAATATATTAACTATAATCAATAATAAAATTAGCGGAAAGAGGATGATTCTTGGAATGAAAGTAAATTTCATTAAAATAAAAAATGAACTGATATTCGGATTGCTCTCTAATAAAACAGAGAATAACATAAAATATTTTTATTCAGACAAACAAAAAACAAGCTTAGATTTTGCTTATTTGACCGGCAAGAAGATAACCAAAGATAAAAAGACAAAAATGTATATTAAAAAATATCCAAAATGGCTGCAAAAATTGACTTGAAAACATACGTGAAAGAGGTAAGAAAAAACATGAATCTTACAGATGTTAGAGATGAAATAATCTCTAAAGATTTGCTTCTAACTTTGATTCTTGCAGAATTCCAAAAAGAAGATGGAGTTTTTAATGAACTCATATTCAAAGGAGGCACTTTATTATCAAGAAACTACTTGAAATATCACAGATTCTCAGAGGACCTAGACTTTGTTCATAAAAACTCAGGGGAGTTTAGAGAACTTAAAAGGAGGGCAAGAGAAAAGAAGATTAAGGGATTTATTGAGTTATTCGTTCCAAAATTAAAGAAAGTTGCAGATACTCTCGACTTGGAGTTTAATGAAACTCGTTCTGACATGAAATATTGCTCTATCTTGCATGGAAGAACAGTTTATACATTTAGGATTTATTACGAAACGAACAGATACATAAAAATTGAGATAAATTTTGTTGAGAAGCTAATTAATTCTCCAAAAGAAACTTTAATCAAGGCAATAACTGATTTTTTTGATTCAAAAGAGCTAATGTTTATTTTGGGTTTAAATATTGAGAACTTTAAGGTCTTGAGCTACCCAATAGAAGAGATCATTCTTGAAAAATACAGAGCAGTGCTAACCAGAAAGGAATTCAAGGAAAGAGATTTGTTTGATTTATTCTTAATCAAAGATTCATTAAAAATTAACATAAATGAAGTTGTTGATAAAATAAAGAATTCTTCTCTGATTAAAAGAGAGCTGGATACTCTAATAAAAGAAAAATTAAGTCTTTTAGAAAAAAATGAATTTTTTAATAGCGATGAAAAGCTAGAAGAACTAGCTATCTTGGACTACGACAAGCAGGAGCTTGAAAATTTTAAAGAAAAAATTCAACCAATCCTAGTTGAAATTTGCAAAGAATTTCTTAAAAAATAATCATGAAAAAAGTGGGGCCTGAAATTAAAAAATTAAAGGCTGAAATCCACAAAAAAACCTCGTTTTTATGAAAATATTGATAATTCTTGAAAATTAACTATTCAATAAATCGTGCCGGAATTTAGACCGGATTTTTATTAACTTATAGTGAAAGATATAAATTTTTTCCCATTTTCTTATATCTTCCCCTTGATATCAAAGGCACAAATATGGAAATATCAGTGTCCTTTGATATAATCAATAATCAAGAATGATTATGAACCCTCAAAAGGGTGTTTAACAATTGTGTTGATTATTAAACCAGCAAAAATCTGAGGATTTTTGGGTGTTTAAATTCTCTCAAATTATAAACCCTCGAAGAGGCTTTTTAGCTTCAAAGTAGATGCTAATCGGCCTCTTCTGGGGAAAAAGAGGTGATAATAATCTGATGTATTCATAGTATTTAAATCTTTCGGTTGTAATGACTTAGCAATGACACTAAACTCTCCTGTTATTCATTTCTTTTGCCTTTTTTATAACAAACGAGAGTTTATAAATTTTATTGTTTTAAAATATATATGGAAATTAGAGATTTTCTGCCAAAAGAGGAAGTGGAAGAATTGAAAATAAATAAGGCAGAAAAAAAAGGAAACACAGAAAAAATAGGGCAGGAGCAACTTTACGATATTATAACAAGCCGGGAACCGAGCTGGCAGGCGATTATCTATGACCTTATACAGACCGAACAGCTTGACCCTTGGGATATTAATATCGCCTTATTAGCCCAGAGATACCTGGAAAAAATCAAACAATTAGAAGAAGCAAATTTCTTTGTTTCAAGCAAGGTTTTACTGGCTGCTTCTTTGCTTTTGCGCATAAAATCTGAAATCCTGCTTAACGAGTATATCAAGAGCTTAGATGAAATTTTGTTCGGGAAAAAGGAGCAGGAAAAAAAGGCGGCTATGGAAAGGATTGAACTAGATGAAAATGAGCTGCCTCAGCTTTTTCCAAGAACTCCTATGCCTCGTTTTAGGCAAGTAAGTTTGCAGGAACTGATGTCTGCTTTAAACAAGGCAATAAATACAGAAAGCAGGAGAATAAAAAGAGAAATTTCTGAAAAACAAGCTGAAAGATGGGCGCAGGTTGATATTCCTAAGACAAGAGTAAATATAAGAGACAGAATAAGGCAGATTTACGCTAAAATTAGTGTTTTTTTCAATAAAAAGCCGAAAAGCAAGTTAAGTTTTACAGAGCTGGCAGGCAAAGAAAGAGAGAGCAGAATAGCAGCTTTTCTTCCTGTCTTGCATTTAAGCAACCAGCAGAAAGTATGGTTAGAACAAGAAGGACATAGACAAGAAATCTGGATTTGGCTTTATGATTTATACAAAAAACAAAGAGCCCTGGATTTTGTTGAAGAAGAAATTGAAGAAGTTGAGAGCGAATTAGGAATGGACAGCGAGCAGAAAAAAAGAATAGCTCGGATTAATAAGGACTTCAGCAATCCACTTGCTAACTTTTTTGACACAGCATCAGAGATTATGAAAGGTAAACTTAAATAAATGGATTGCTGACAGCTATCAGAAATCCAAATTCATGAAGATTTCTGAAGTTTTGAAAACCCTTTAGCCAACTTCTTCGACATAACTTCAGAAGTTATGAAAGGGAAAATAAAGTAATAGTATCATATAAATTTTATCGCAAACTGCTCAAATTCATATTTTAATTTTTTGAGGGTAGAGCGGCTTCTGAATTCACTAAAATCTGAGGTATAAGTCCCATTTTCATTGTTCCATAATCTGTTGAAATAGTTATTTATATCGCCTGCAATTTTTGAATTATTCTTTGTTATCAGCTTTAAGTCTGATTGTAAATTATAAAAGATTACTTCATTATTGGCTTGATTTGAAGAACCTGCAAAAATGATGTTGTTTGTTTGATTTTTTATAATTAAAAGTTTAGTATGAAATTGCTCTCCATGGGGCTTATACCATCTTATCGTTATGTTCTCTCCTTTATTAATTAATTTTTCTGCAACTGGCTTGTTTGGGGTGCCGTCTTTCTTCTTCCCAAAGAAAAACTCATTTGTATCAAAAATAATTCTTATCTCCACCCCCCTTTTTGAAGCGGAAATCAATTTTTTTATGGTTTCTGGATCTGAGAGATAGAAAGTTGCCAAATCTATCGAGTCTCCTTTTTCAGCTTTGCCAATTTCCCGGTTTATTGATTTCATTAAACCACCATCGACTAAATATTGGACAAAAAGAGTTTGATTGTCTTTGGATAATTTCTCGTGCAAGAAAGACTCTAATTTTTCATCTTTAATTTTTGCGTCTATTTTTTCATGTTTGTAAATATCTTCCCATATTTGTTCTTTAATTAACACAGCGATGTTGGAATTCGCGCTGCTTTCATCATGTGGGTTTCCAGATGTAACTAAACTTACAATTTTATCGCCATTATCTGCTATCAAAATTTTCCTATGATTTAATTTAAGCGTACTTATTTTAATAGCATCGCTGATAATATCTGTTAGAAAATTAGAATACCTGTTTACTGGAAGATAAATAATTTCAATACCATTTTCTTCCAGTTCTTTAAAATGTTCTTTGTTTTCTGCTCTTTTTAAGTTATTAAAGTTGTCTGTTAAAAAATAAATTATGATTTGCGGATTTTCTCGTTTTTTGGTTATTAAATGTTCGTTGAGTTCTTGCGTCAGATTCCTGTAGCATGGTTTATCTGTTGTCCCATACAAAAACATGTCTAAAACAATAAAATTTTCTGCATTGTCAATTATTTCAAAGATCCTATCAAAAATTTGATGCTCATAAACAACCTCCCCGTTTTTTTCGTATGTTAAATCATACAAAAATTCGACAGAATCTTCTGGGACTTCATAAATCCCCCCCTCGATAACTCTCCCCTTTTTAACTAAAAAACTTATTGTCATCAGGGCTATGATTAATAAAATTAAAATCATTGCAAAATCAGACAAAATTTTTCTTTTTCTGGGCTTTTTCTTGCTTCTTTTTATTCTAGTTTTCTGCAATTGTTCTTTTTCAATTTTCTTCTCGTTTTTCATGAAATATCAAGAATAAGAGAATATAAAAGATTAATGGAAGTTAAAGTCTTTACGCAAGTAGAAAAAATTAGAGCTACTTCACAGCTAATAAAGGTAAATCATTAATTTAGAATAAATCTTGATGCGCTTTAAAAGTTTACATAATCTTAAGCTTCGTTGGCAAAGAGAATGCATCTTTGATTAGCTTAAAAAACTAAGTTATTAATTATCTAAATAATTTTTATACTATTGAAAATCTATTGTTTAAAAATGCCAGTTGCATAGAGATGAAGTTAAAGTTTCAGCTTTTCAACCAGCTCTTTCTCTCCCAGCATTTTTTCCTCGCCAGATTTCATGTCGCGGAGCTTAATTTTCTTTTTCTTAACTTCTTCTTTACCAATAAAAATTACATAAGGAATTCCGAGCGCGTTTGCATAATCCAACGCCTTGCTGATTTGATACATAACAAAACACGAAATATCTTTTTTCCTTAAGTTTTCTACTAGTTTTATTGCTTTTTCATCCTGCTGAATTGAAATAATCAGGCATTTAATTTTTTCAGGCTTTATTTTTGCGAGCTCGCAAATTCTGTCAAATCCCAGGCCAATTCCAACAGCAGGAATTTTTCTTTCTCCAATTTTAATTTTCTCATCATATCTTCCTCCGCCTGCCAAGCTTCCCTTAGAATCCCGCGATGCAATTTCAAAAACATTTCCTGTGTAATAACTTAATCCGCGCGCGAGTTTTGCAGAAAATTTTAAGTTTATTCCGTAAATTTTACATAGTTTTTCAAGCTCTCTAAGCTCTTCGCTTCCTTGGAGTTTTTGGCTTGCAAAATAAGATAATGGCTTTCTAAACAAAGATAAGAGTTTTATTATTGTTGGCTTGTCTATAAATTTATTAAGATTTTTCTTGACTTCATCTTCTCCGAGCTTATCTATTTTATCAATTTCTCGTATGGCAAACTCTTTATTTTCAATTCCAAGACTTGAAATAATGCTATTTAAGAGTTTTCTATTGTTAACAATAATTTCTATTTTTATTCCAAGTTTTTTAAAAATCTCACTTACAACAGCTAAAATTTCTGCATCTGCTTTTATGCTTTCATCTCCAATTATGTCTATATCAAACTGAGTAAACTCGCGGTATCTTCCAACACCAATTGGCTCGTCTCTAAAAACACTTCCGGTTTGATATCTTCTTAAAGGAAGTTTTAGGTTTGAATTTTCAGCTAATAGCCTTGATAATTGGAAAGTAAACTCGTAGCGCAGAGCAAGTTTTCTTTCTGCTCGGTCTTTTAGTTTGTAAATTGTTGAAACCGCCTCATCTAATTCATTGTCTCCTTTAACAAGCTCTTCATATTCTATTGTTGGCGTCTCAAGAGGTAAAAAGCCATATTTTCTGCATGTTTCTGCGATTATACTTCTAACTTTTTCTCTTTTCATTGCCTCATCTGGCAAAATATCCCGAAAGCCTTTTACTAACTCTGTTGCCATTTTATCTCCTTTTACAAATTTTCATTCTATTACTTTATTTAAAGAATATTCTACTATTCCTTGGGCGCCTGCTTTTTTAAGTGCAGGAAGTATCTCTCTTACTATTTTTTCATCTATTATTGTTTCTATAGCTACCCATTTATCATCAGAAAGATTCGATATTGTTGGTTTTTTCAAAGCAGGTAATAAAGATAACAATTTATCAAGATTTTCTCTCTCTACATTCATTTTCAATCCTACTTTACTATATGCTTCAAGTGCTCCATTCAAGAGTAAAGCAATCTCTTCAATTTTTTGTTTTTTCCACTTATCACTCATAGATTTTTTATTTGCTATGAGCTTCGTAGTTGACTCAAGAATAGTCTCTATAATCCTAAGGTTATTTGCTTTTAATGAAGTTCCTGTTTCTGTTAATTCAGCTATTGCATCAACTAGTTCTGGAACTTTTACTTCTGTTGCCCCCCAAGAAAACTCTACTTCCGCGTTAACTTTATTTTTTTTCAAATAATCCTTAGTTGTATTAATTAATTCTGTTGCTATTCTTTTACCCTCTAAATCTTTTACAGATTTTATACTGGAATTCTCTGGCACAGCAATTACTAATTTCACTTTTCCAAATCCTGTTTTTGAATATATCAAGCTTGTAATTTCCTGAACATCAGCATTTGTTTCAGTTATCCAATCCTTACCTGTTAAACCAACATCAAGAACTCCTTGCTCAACATATTTTGCTATTTCTTGAGCCCTTATTAACAAACATTCTATTTCAGAATCATCTATAGAAGGTTTATAAGATCTTTCGCCGACGTTTATATTAAATCCAGCTTTTTTGAATAACCCTAATGTTGCTTCTTGTAAGCTTCCTTTCGGTATTCCTAATTTTATCTTTCTCATTTTATCTCCTTAAAAAAACAGGTTTCATTTCCTGTATGACATGTTGGCCCTTTTGGATTTGCTTTTATTAAAATAGCATCGTTATCACAATCTATATATACTTTTTTGACTATTAAAAAGTTTCCTGATGTTTCTCCTTTGGTCCATAGTTTATTTCTTGTTCTGCTCCAAAAAGTTACTCTTTTTGTTCTAATTGTTTTTTCCCAAGCTTCTTTGTTCATAAGACCTAACATTAATATCTTCTTTGTTTTCCAATCTTGAATAATTGCTGGAATTAATCCCTTCATCTTCTCAAAATCTATCTTAATCTTCATTTTATTTTACCTCTTTATTTAGCATTTCATTTAATTGCCCAACTTTTTTCATAATTTTCTTGATTAATTTCTTTTTTTCAGCTTCTGTTCCTTCTGGTCCTTGTCCTGGGATATCTTTAATTTTCCAGGCAATAACTTTTTTACCATATTTTTTATTATTGCTAAAGATGCTTGGTGGAACATCATCTGCAACTATAACAATCATGTTTTGCCATCTTAATAAATTTGTGCTTAAGCCTCTTGTTTCGCCTCTTATATCTAATCCTAATTTTTTTGCTGTTTTTATGCTTGGTTTGCTTGCTTGCCTTCCTTTTATCAATCCAGCGCTTTTGACTTTAATCTTTTTATTTTTGTTTACTTTTTCAAAATATGCTTTGGCAACTCTGCTTCTAAATCTGTTGTACTTGCAGACAAACAAGATGTTTAGGAATTTTTTTGTTTTTCTCATTTTAGCCTCCTTTTATTATTTAAACAACTTAGCAAATTCTTTTTTATATAGTTTTCGTTTCTATTTTTTATAGCTTTTAAAATGTTTTTCTCTCCTTTTTCATTAGCAATACAACCATTAATCTTTCCATCGGGACTTAATCTTACAACAGGATATAATCTTTTGCATAATTCACAATTATCAGCCTGGCAGCAAGAATTTATATATTCTATACTCTTTGCTTTAAAACTCCTAACTATCAAAGGAAAAGGCACATAAATTTCAGGAAATTGTTTGCCATTAGTCATTTCTAAGAGTTTAACTCTCACTCTTTTTTTCTTAGATAAATTTAGAATTTTATTTACAGAATTAAAATTTATTTTTGTTACAACAACATTCAAAGTTAATTTTTCTCTAAAAATCTTTGCTGACGCTTCTAGAGCTTTAAGCATTAGACTAAATTGTTCTTTATTTCCAAAAGTCATTTTATTATACTCCTGGAAATTAAAAGAATTAACAGTTAGAGTTATTCCATCAAGACCAGAGTTTTTAAGTTTTTTTATTAGGGTGGGGAGACCTCCCTAAGACTAAACCATTTGTTGTTATTCGTATTTCTTTATATCTCAGTTTTTTGGCATAGGATATCAACTTAATTAAATAGGGCGATAAAGTTGGTTCTCCTCCAGTAAATTTTATTTCATCAAATCCTGCTTTTCTTGCTACTCTAACCACAAACTTAAAATCTTTTAGTTTAAGACAATTTTTTCTTCTAGAAAAAACTCCTTCTTTATAGCAATAAATGCAATTCAGCTGGCATGATTGATTTAAAATTATTCTAAGTTTCATTTTCGCCTCCAAAAAGAAAAGATTCAAAAATTGTCTTTTCATTTCCGCATTTTTTGTAAGTTATTATTGGATTCCCTTGTTTTCCTATCATCCCCATAATTCTTGTTGTTTGTTCTATTTTTTCTTGATTGTTTGACAGTGTTTGATAACCACAAAGATAGATTATAACTGGCAAAAAACCTTCTTGGGGGATGTATCTTCCTGATTTCATTATTTCTTTAGCAGGATAATCACAACAAGGAGTTGTTCCTTTTAGGCACATTTGGACAAAACAATTGCAAATTGGACAAATTGCTCTTATAGGAATATCTGTCTTTTCTAAAATATCGTATATCACAGAAACATTTCTAGAAAGAATATCCTCAAGTTTTATTGTTTTTAAGTTAGGTGCAAGAATTTTTATCAACCCATTCATAAACTCTCTTAAATTAGTTGAAGTTCCTGCAAGTTTTTCCACATTTTGTTTTAATAATTCATATTTTTCCTTTATCTTGTTTATATTTATTATTTTCCCATAAACATTTTGAATTTTTCCGATAACTGCATTTTCTGCGTATTCAAATAAATCTTTGCATTCTTTAACAGACGGTGAATTTACACATTCAGCATTTAATTCAGTCTTGTTATATAGGACATCCACTGGAAATTTAAGAGCTTTTATTTTATAATCTCCTAATTCTAATTTCCTTTCATTTCTTGCTAAATCAAAGGGGTCAAGAATTGCAACAAAATCTTCTATTTGAATACCATTAGATTTAGTCAGTATCAATTTGTTATTTTTTAGAATATTTGCAGGGGTTCCCCCTATATCTATCATTTTTTCCTCCAATTAAATTTATTTAAAGAGAATTCAGAATCAATGGGGAAAAGCGGTAGGAGGGAATCGAACCCTCATCTCAAGCGTTCTGCAGTTTTTTTCCACAGGCTTGCGTTCTGCCACTAAACTACAACCGCCATATGTAAGGAACCAAGGTTCCTTAACAATCAACCTCCTAAAGATAGGCTCAAGGCTGATTGAATATGTATATTTAAAATTAAGAAAAGAAGGTATAAAAATATTAGTATTATTTGAAAATTTTGGAAAGCTTAAGCTAATAAAATCTACAAAGTTAGTGATGAACTAACCCCCATGAATTTAATTTGCTTTTCATATTATTGGTTGTATAAACGGGTTTTTAAAACTTTGCTCAGAAATTAAGAGTGTGTTATCCCGAAATTATTTCATAAGGCTGTTCTAGTTAGCCCTATGAAATTAAGCAAATCTAAGTTAACAGAGACACTTAGAAGGCTAGCTGATGGAAAGACAGTTTATCAGGCAAGAAAGGT
>Ga0315276_10002399_pt1 | contig 17139 bp, 15 predicted proteins | sample YL17G05_0_MG_FD_204542 | JGI IMG/M metagenome (GOLD analysis project Ga0315276, IMG submission 204542) | Sediment microbial communities from Yellowstone Lake, YNP, Wyoming, USA - YL17G05_0 | ecosystem: Environmental > Aquatic > Freshwater > Lake > Sediment | place: USA: Wyoming | collected... | reverse complement strand
CAATAAGCCGAATTTATCGGAGATAGCCCCCGCTCCCCACAACATGGCGAATAACACTGCGGCGACGACGCCGACGGTCCGGTACTGGCGATTTAGGTAGGCGCTCGCGCCTTCTTGGATGGCCTTCGCAATTTCCTGCATCTTCGGGTTGCCGGCATCGAGTTTGAACACCCACATAGCCAGGTACAGGCCGTAGGCAATGCCGGTCACCGCCGCTACCAATGCAAACGTAATGATGGCTGAGTCGCTCACTATGGTCTCCTCCTGTTAGGGGATATTCACATCACCCGTTTCCCCGTGGCTTCCACCCATCACGATGACGTGTTCGGTGGCAATCTACGAGGCACTACAGAATCGATCCGTGCAGCTAACTACCCGAAAAGTTGGGCCATTCTATACAGGTAGGAGAAGAGGATCAATATGAAAAAAGGCGGGAGGACGCCCGTGTCGGTTCCTTGCTCCAGGAGCGCGCGCCCTCAGAAGGACCTCGCTCTACGGGCGCAGTAGAATCGACAGCGGGCATCCTCCTCCGAGAGAGTGGAAAGGAGAACACCGACGGCCACCTCTCATTCATTGAGGGGGGCTGGTTTGCGGTTCAAAAAGAGAGTTGTTATAGTCCGCGCAAGTGGAGGGCCGTATGGGAATGGAACCAAATTACATCTTCATTGATGGCCAGACGTTCAGCAAGGTGAAGCTGTCGCTGGATAACCACGTCTACAAGAACTGTGCGATCGATGACTGCGACATCTATTTCAGCGGTGGACAATATGAGTTACTCGACACCCACATAACCAATTCCCGCCTCATCCTCAACCACCCAGCCAAGGGCATGTACAACGCCGTTCAGATTTTTAAGATGAAGTCCCCCGGCTCCAGCATCATTGCCGAGTAATTCGTGAAATGTAAAACATGAGACGTAAAAGGTGGCCTGAAATAAGGCCATCGGATGCCCTCACCTCAATAACGTTTCACGTTTTACGCTCTACGCGTGAGGGGTTACTTGGGGACCGAGATATTCTCCGCGTACTTGACGATCTCGACCGACTGAAAGACTGGGTCTTGCGATCCCTTGGAAGACTCTGCTTCGACACGCTGCAGGAATGGGGCTGGGCCGGAGATCGGCGCGTAGTTGAGGGTCACTTCAACATCGAACGTTTTGGTGTCTTTCGGCGTGGGGAAGGTGAAGGTCTCGACGCGCGTTTCTTCCGGTTTCAAAACTGTATCCTCAAGGACCTTGACCGCCTCAAAATCGAAGCTCGTCTTCTGACCTTTGGTATCCTGATAGACACGGCAATAGACCCGCTTGTCGGTGAAGACGGTCTTTAGATTCTTTCCTTTGATATCCAGATCCAGCACCACGGTCGCCCAGGCTGGATGGGTGGTCGGGAGACTGTGCGGAACGAGACTCTGCACCTTCACCGTGACGATGGTCTTGTCGCCCTCGATCTTGGTCTGCACATCCAACTTGGCCGCTTCCTGGCGGAGTTTTCCAATCCGCCCAGGGAAGGTATGGTTGGCGATTTTCCGCTTCTTCTCCCCGTTGGCCGACTCGCCGATTTGCTCCGGCATGTGACAGGTCTGGCACTCTTTGCCGGACTTTACCGCCTTGCTCAGGTCCCAGTTGCCTAGCAGATCGTTGGTCTTGCCTAGGTTGGCAGCCGAGGGAATCGACTGGTGACAATTGAGGCAGAGATCGGACTTTTGAAACAGCCCCAACTCCATCGACTGGTGGGCGAGGTTCTGGACAAAGTCTTTATAGGGACCATAGAGCGTTTTGCTGCCGAGTTCGTACTTGGGCTCCGGCGGTTGTTTCGTCCGATCGACCTGTTTGATCAAGTGGCATTGCGCGCAAGCCACGCCGTCTAATGAGGGTTCGCCGGACTTGGCTTGATCGACGAAGAGTTGTGCCTGTTCGGGAAACTCTCGCACGTGCGGCGCATGGCAGCGGAAGCAGAGCCCTTTGTCCTTGCCGACCGGAGACTGGAGAAACGCATCGAGCGAGGCCCGAAATGCCGGCGAATGAATGGACTTCGACAGCGGGGAGGTTTCCCATTCTTCAAACACCCGTTCGTGGCAGCGCTTGCACTTACTGGAGCTGGGAAAGGCCTTCTCGATGGTGGGCTTGGAAGCATCTTGCGCATAGAGGCCGTTATCGAGCCCATGCGAGAGGAAGAAGACCGCTACGAGCACTACGCCAATTCCTATCTTCGCACCGATCGACTGTCTTACCATCATATTAGTCCTCGATTCGAAGCCCTAGCAGGCTTCAGATAAACTCAGTTGTTGCTCAAAATATACTGCGATCTTGCGAATAGTAATGACACAAGAACGGCTCGCAGGGTGCTCAAAATGGCCGTCCAGCAAGGCCGCAGGCGAGTCGAAACCGGAGGCGTACCCTCTGGGGTACGTTGAGGATTTCGATGAGCCGAGAACGAAACTGGCGGCCTTTTTCAGCATCCTGCTAGAGTGTTTTGGCCCGATAGGTCAACAGACGGGGTTGCGTATACTCATCGAAAATCTTCTTCGCACTCTCCCGCTCTTTGTCGGTCGCTAAGGTGGCCAGATACTTCTCCTTGAGCGCCGGTTCGGGCGTCGGAATCAATGCATAGTTCAACACCGCTTCAATCGACGCGGCAGTCAAGCCCGCCTGGATCGCTAGGGAGAATGGCACTTTTCTCGTATGGCCGCCCTTGATGAAGGGATCAGGAATCGGGCCCCGGAGAATTTTGTCGTAGGGCAAGCCAAACTGCTTGGTCTCTTCTTTCAGCACCTTGCCCTGCGCATCCTTGGCGGTCAGGACCAGATAGAACTGCTTGAGCACCGGGTCGCCGTCAGGAAAGCTGTGAGGGAGGCTGCCAATTTTCACCAGAGCCGTCCCCTCCACCGCAGAGGCCGACTTGGTGGTCTCAAGATCCACGCGTGGCATCCATTCGGCCTGCAGGTTGCGATTCCTGAGGAGGGTGCCGGGAACGACCACGCCGCGGAACCAGTGTCGACCGATCGCACGGGTCATGGAGCCGCGCCGCGAGGTGGAACTGCCTGTCGAGGGCTCCATGTGGCAATCCTGGCAAATCGTGCCCTGCAAGATCTCCCCGGCCAGATCTTTCTGCATCACATCCTTCACCTTATCGAAGTGGCAGGAGGCGCAATAGTTCGCGCCACGGAACAGTTCGGACTGCGTCGCAGGATGGACGAGATTTTCCTCCGGGTCCGCATAGGGGCCGTAGATCATCTTGCCAGGCTCGATCTTGAACGAGGGCGGAGAGTTCGGTGTTTGCTCAACGCTCTTTATCAGATGGCAGGAGGCGCAGCCGATGCCTTCCACTTGCGGTTTACCGGACAGCACTTGGGCCACAATCTTCTCGGCATGTTGCGGGAACACGGTGCTCGATGGCACATGACAGGAGAGACAGCGGCGGCGTTCGTCGGTTGTTGGATTGGTCTGCAGCCAGACGCCCAACACCGTACGGAAGACCGGTGACTCCAGCGACGTACCATGCAAGAGCGCCGCATCGACACGACCAAATGTTTTGAGGTCCGGCGTCTGTTCGCGCACGCCTTTCCACTCTTCATAGTGCCGATCGTGGCATTGTTTGCAGTCTTCCGATCGGATGAAGATCTTTTCAATTTCCTCTACCCAGTCGGCCGTAGCCGGAACCTCTGCCTTCTGCGCAACGGCTCGGCCATGATACAGGCCGATGACGCCCACAACGAGCAGGAGGGAAAGACCTATCGCAATTCGTTGTGCGTACCCTCTGCGTCCTGACATGATCAATCCCGTTTGCATCCGACGAAATGAAAATTCACACCCCATCCGACCGGGTCGCTTGGATCAGCCGGTTCATAGGTGCCGACGGTGAAGTTACATTCTTTCATCCCGCGCTTGATCGCTCTCCCGAAATCAAGCATGTTTCTGATCTCGGCCTTATCAACCTCCTTGATGACGGACCGGACCTTGATCCCGGCATAATCGGCGCGCGAGTTCCCGATCACTTCGAACACGGCGACGCCCTGCGCCCGTTCGAGTTTCAATTCTTTTTTGATCTGCTCGTCCACATCTCCGACGATCACGCCGAACTCTTCACCCAACCGCGCCGCTTCATCCACGGTCATCGGCTCCTGATCCGCCGCACTCACAGGTGCCGGCGCGAGACAGCTCAGAGCTCCCATGCAGAGGCTGACACACAAGACAAAGGCCCTTCCACTCCGAAGGGCCTTTGTGTGAGCACTGACTGAACTGCCTAGAGCATCCTCCAACGTTCGTGCCTCTCATTCGTACAGGTACAATTATTCCACCAAGGTACTTAGAGTTTCGCAACCGGATCGATCACCAGTTGAAACCAGGGCGCGACGGCTTTCTGCCCGTTCCGCTCTTTGTTCTCACCGTTCCACACGGCAAACGACACGGTTTGCACTCGTCCGGGAACCAGCTTGGCTTCGTTCTCTTGTTCTTCACTCACCAAGGGCCTGCGCATGACGACATGCCACACCCCATCTTTCCACATAGCTTTTCCCTGGACACGGCCCTGTTTCTCTTTGGTCGTCAGGGTACTAAAGCCCCCGCCGATGAGGTCCTCGACCGAAGAGACCCGGCGCGGTATGACTTCAAACGTCCGCACGCCGTCTCTAGGCTTCTCGGAAGTCTTGGCGGCCCGGCGATCGATATCGCTCTGCCAATCGGCCTTCCAATGCCAGATATTGATGTAGTGATCGAGTTGGCCCATGCAGAAGAACGCGGGAGCATCACCGAGCGGCAGCCCGATCGCGACTCCGTCGCGAAAGGTCCCAGGTGTCAGACGGTCGTTCTTCGTGTTGTCCTGCCATTCGAGCAGAAACACGATCTCGGTGCCGTTATGAAGTGACCGCACCGTTAGGGCTCGCGCAGTCGGCTCCGGCCAGACCGGTCTGGTAATCACCTGACCGCTCAACGGAAGGGTCATCGGTGAGACCTTGGCCCAGGCGGCATCCTCTGGCCCCGTCGGCAACTCCCCCTCGACGAGGCGCGCGCGAATAATCATCCCCTCGGAACTCACGAGGGGCACGCCAAAGCCCACTAAGACCCCGGCCACAACCAGAATGAAGAGGAACAGTAGAAGCAACGGGTTGGAAGAAGTCTTCGTCGTCGTACGCACTATGCAAGGTCCTCGGGTGACCGGTGCGAACACATCGTGAGGAACTCAGAATAACACAAAGCCCGAGCGAGACCAATCCGACTACAAGCGAATTGCTACCAGAGCTTCACGCGGCGAATTTTGTTTTCGCCTCGTTCACAGATGTAGAGATAGCCCTGGGAGTCCAGTGAGAGTCCGACTGGAGAGTTGACGACGGCCTCCACTCCGAGAAGTCCGTCTCCATGCTTCACGGTCCCGGACGATTCTTTCGCCACGAAACGCGCGGCACCGCAGCCACCCATATTCTTGTCTTCGTAGCCGCTGTCTCCGTTGCCTGCGACCGTTGTGATCATGCCAGTCGCGACGTCGACCTTGCGCACACGATGATTCATCGTGTCGGAGATGTAGAGATTGTCCTGGCAATCGACCACCACGGCTTCCGGCGCATGGAGCATCGCTCTGATCGCCGGTTTGTCGTCACCGTCGTAGCCGTACCGGCACACGCCGGCCACGGTCGAGATAATGCCGCTGTTGTGATCGATGCTGCGTACGCGGTTACTGCCCTTATCGACGAAAACAATATCGCCGTTCCCGTTCACCGTGAGACCGACGACATCATAGATACGGGCCTCGAGCGCGGGCTTTCCATCATCAAGGTACATGGACATGTCTAGTCCGTCCGAACAGACCGGCATAAGCCAGCCATGGTCGTCGCTGAAATCGATGCCGATCGCATCACCGGAGAGCACAACCAGATTCCGCGCCACGAGCGGCTGCTCACGGGCCTCGTCCTCGGCTGTCCAGGTCCCGGCGACGGTCGTGACCATGCCTGTTTCGGGATCGTAGCGACGGATTCGGTGTGCCTGGGTGTCGGCGATGTACATCACGTCGTGGGAGTCGAAGGCAATGGCGGCTGGCCAGGTGAGATTGGTCTCGAGGGCCGGACCATCTCCGTTGAATCCGTGCTGCCCGGTGCCGATGATCGTGGTGATGATGCCGGTCTTGTGGTCCACTTTCCTGATGCGGTTACTGCCGGAATCGCAGATGTAAAGGTCGTTGTGGGAGTCAAACGCGACATCGAGCGGCAAATAGAGCCCGGCTTCCCCACAGAGACCTTCGTCGCCGCTATAGCAGGTTTCACCGATGCCGGCGAAATTATGGAGGGTGCCTTCCCGGAGATTGACCCGCCGAATGCGATCGGACCCGGACTCGGCAAAATAAAACCAGGTCTCGTCTTTGTCGAGCGCGGCATGATGGGGCAGTGGAATCCCTGACTTGACCGCCCGCTTTCCATCGCCGGTGCTCCGGGCCTTGCCGTTGCCTGCGAAGGTTTCGATATAGCCGGTCGCGAGTTGGAGTTCGGATTCCATATACCTGTGGCCCTAATCCCGGCTGATTAGCCGCGTGAAACTGATTGAACCGTCTCGGCTGGCTGCACCACAGGCGCTGCTGCTTGCACCGAAGGCTCCGGAATCGCTTGCTGCGGAGCAGCGGTCGTCTGTTGCTGCGCCGCCTGGGCGGCTTGAGCTTCTGCTTCGATCAAGTCCGCCTCATGCACGGACTTTTTGAAACCCTTGATTGCCTTGCCGATCCCTTCTCCCAACTGAGGCAACTTGCCCGCGCCGAAGATGATCAGCACGATGAAGAGGATCAGGATCAACTCTGTAAAACCAAGACTCCCAAACATGGTGTGTTCCTCCGTACGAATGGGTAAATCAGGATGCGCTGCTCTCTTTCGTCCGTTTTGAAAATCGTTCCTTCAACCGATTCCGTGCCTGCTCTGCCTGTTCGAACATCTTGGCCTTGTCGTAGACGCTGATCAAATTATAGTAGGCCAGCGGCTCCTCAGGATTCTGCTCAACGGCATCTTCCATAACCTTGATTGCAAGATCGGTCTTCTTATGATTCAGCGCCAACTCCATCAGCTTGAAACTTCCCTCCAGATGCTTCGGGTCCAGTTCGAGCGTGCGGACATAGCATTGAATGGCCATGTCGATAGTGTTGTAGTCCGAGACCTGGGGATTGTCGAGTTCGACATAGACCCCTGCGAGATTGTACCAAGCCATGGGATCGTCCGGCGTGATCTCCACGAGACGCTCGTAATAATTCTTGGCTTCCATGAACTTCTTTTTGTCGGCATAGACCCGCCCAAGATTGAAGAGCGCCAGGACATCGTGAGGGAACACGTCGAGCGCATGTTTGAACTCAGCTTCCGCTTCGTCCGTCATGGCCTTCGTCGCGTAGATCGTGCCCAAATTCGAATAGTACATCGCGAGCGACCGATTCATTTCTGCGCGGAGTCCCTCCGCCATCTCAATCGATTTCTTGACCTCGACGAGCGCATCATCCATCCGGCCTCTACTGAAATACAGCTCGCCTAATCGGCAACGGGCCTGGAAATCGTCGGGCTCAACCGCCAAGAGCTTTTCAATCTCGGCGATTTCTTCGTCGGGGTTCAACGGCTGATCGCCGGGATCGACAGCGACCTGACTTTGCTCAGAAACAGAAGAGGTTGGTTCGTTCATACAATTTCCTATAGTAAAAAGGTTCGCTAGATGTGTCCACCCACCAATGAATCCGGCGTGCTCATCATCGGGGCGTTCGTCGCCGGCGCGGAATCCGTTGCGTCACGCCGATGCCGGTCCATGGTCAACAGCATGACGCCAAGCACCACCATGAGCGTCAGATTCGAATATAGAAGCGCATACCCGGCAATAAACATCAATCCAATCCCATAGCCGGCGAGTCGCCCCATAGCCAGCAACTTAATGACCGTGTAGGACCAGCACAACAAACCTGTCATGTAGAGCGCAAACGGAAGGAAAAACGTGTAGCCCATCCCGAACTGAAAAATCCACCCGATGCCGTCTGCCGCCTTACGAATGTTATTGGCCATCCCAGGGTCATACCGATTGAGCAGAAAATCTAAGAACAGCATGAGGGTAAAAACGGACCCGGCGGTCGTCCAAAACCAGATGGCCCGACGGCGTTGCCGTTGATTCCGAGTCCGAAACGAAACACCCCGTCCATAAGCCCAAAACACCAGAATACTGGACAGGACCATCAGCGCCTCACCCGCACGATGGGCCTCGTACACGAATGGCGGGGCGGCCACGGTTCCGATAAAACTATAGGTCGTAGACACGATCTGGTAGTACAACCAGCCCCCGATTCCCAGGAGATAGGTGAAGCCCATCGCGCGATGCGACCATTCAGTATGCGCGGAAAGGTACTCCAGCATTAGACAGATCAATGCGACCACGGCCACAAAGTTATAAATCGCAGATCCCAGAAAGGCGGGAGGAACCAACAAGAAGCCCACCGTGAGGATGAGCAGCAGGACCACACAGGGAATAACGATCCTATTCGATCCTACAAACCCGCGGCTAGCCATTCGATTGATCACCCCCACCGCCAGGGCGAGAAATAGGAGAATCGCCACGACATTGAGCAGCCACTGGCCGATTTCCGTCAATGCCGTAAAGGTCGGGATAATCCACTCATGCTGCTGCGCCAACTTGCTGAGATGCATGCCTAACCGTGACACGAGCCGATACAGGATCAATTCCGAGAAGGAGACGATCAGGACGAGCTTGACCGTGTACTGAAATAGAAGGGATTGATCGCTGATCTTCCCCGTGATCCGGTCAATTGTGGGATTCGTGGCAATCACTCTGTATACCCTTGAGGAAAATACGAATTATACCGACCGAGAAAAGACAGGGTCAACGTCCTGTGGGACAGGCTCATCACGACTGCGCAGGCTGAGGCACGCCCAATTTCTGGGCCTTAGCCCGTGCGATATACAGCAATCCATCCGCCATCGAGTAGTTGAACGGCAACTCGCTTACAACCTCGCTGACCTTTTCATAGACATGCTGATACAGGCGTTCCGCTTCATCCGGCGTCATGCCTTCCGATACTTCATAGAAAAAGCCCAGGCTTAGGTCTTCTGCCGACGGGCGCATGATGCGCCGTATTCCATAGCTGCCAGGATCGCTCATGATCGGCGCTTCTTTTTCCAAATCAAAGAGGCACGGCTGACAAGAGAACCCGTAAGATTCATGAAGCCGCTTGTTCTCAACAATGAAATTCATCGTCTCTCGCGCTTCCTCTTCCTTCTCGGTCGGGAACCCCACAATGATGTAACAATGCACCGCGATCTCCAAGTCGACGCAATCGTTGGCAATGCGACGCACCCACTCCTGCTTGATCCCTTTCTTCATGAAATCCATTACGCGCTGGTTGAAGGACTCTAATCCGAATACGATCTTCAGACAGCCGGCATCCCGCATCGATGCCAGGAGTTCACGCGTCAGGTGCTTCTCGAATCGCATTTCGCAGGTCCATTTGATGTCCAGCTTCTTATCGATAATCTGCTGGCACAATCGTTTGGTCGGCGATAAGGCAAAACACTCGTCGGTAAAGAAGAAGCGTTGGGCGCCATAGCGCTGCTTCAGCCATTCCAATTCCTCAACGGTTCGTCCCGGTTCTTTCTGCCTGAAGTTCTGGTGATCCAACGTGAGCGCACAGAACGCACAATCCTTGTAGTAACAGCCTCGCGAAAACTGCACGGGCAACACCGGTTCAGGAGCTAGATACAGTCCCAGCGGAAAGCCATCGTAATTGGGGGCCGGCAACTGGTTAATATTTTCAGAGTAAAACGGCTGGTTGACCGTAATCTTTCCGTTATGGCGGTAGATCAGGTTGGGGACTTTACTGAAATCTTTTTTCCCGTCCAATTGATTGACCAGTTCGAGCAACGCCGTCTCGCCTTCGAACACGATGATGTCGTCGGTCAGATCGAATAGACTCGGGCAACGACGCAAGTTGTCGACCAGTCTGGTGAAGATGCTGCCGCCAATGGTCAGATGGATGTTGGGAGCAGCCTCCTTGATTAAACGACAGAGTGTCAGACCGGGGATGATCTGCGAGGTAGCCGTAATCGAGACGCCTATTAAGTCCGGCTGGTCACAGACAATCGACTGAATGAAGCGTTCACGGAAGAGCTTGATGTAGGGGTTCTGGGTTTCATCCCTGATGATCTTCATCAGGTCTTTGGACGAATAGATGGAGCAATTGCCGAACTGATTATCCACGACCGTCAGTCGAGTTGGGAAATAGAGCGTGGAGAGCACCTCCAGCCATTTATCGATGAGAAAGAGACTTTCTTTGTAGGATTCAATATCGTAGAAGCCCTCCCCGCGAAGGGTCTCCTTGGCCGGTTCAATCCGGTCAATGAGATAGGGAAAGCGGTCCAGCGACTCCACGACTCTCGCCAAATGCTCGGCACTTCCCGGTCCAGTTTCACCGATTCGATCCTGCTCAAGGGCTCGCTGTTTATCGACCAACTCCTGATAAAGCTCTGCCCCGTAGGATTGGGTCACCACCCCGTCTAAAAGTTCGATTCCAAGATCGCGTTGAGAGACGTTGGTGACGCCGCCTTGAGCCAAAAACCCAGTCAACGAGGGAAGACTCAGATAGGGTTGCGATGGGTGCCAGGTTGGAGGAAAAAGCAGTGAAACTTTCATGCTGAATCACTACCAACTAGGTGAAAAATTAAGACGTTATCTCAAGAAAATTCAACTGTTTTTTATACACTCCGCCATCAGCCAAATGCAACCCTTGAGGACCGCTCCTACCCCGGACTGGCGGAATCAACAAGGTGATAAGAGTACACGTTTGTCTACCGCAAAAAAAAGAGAAACCCCAGCCCGGCCTAACGCCGGACTGGGGTATTCTTATCACACTATCACTCATACCCCTAGAGGTACGAGATGGTCTCTCCAGAGACCGGTTCCCCTACTGAAGCTTGAGGGTGAACCAGGTGGAGAGCGCCTTCATGCCGTTACGCTCGACGTTGTTACCGTCCCACACCGCGAAGGCGACAGGCACGGACATCCCCGCCTTGAACTGGGTATCGTTGGCATCACCGGTTTCCAGCGAGCGCTTCACCACTACGCGCCAGGTTGGACCAGTGTATCCACCGCCCTTGACGGAGCCTGATGGCTCCCACACGCCGTTTCCGATGACATCCTGATGCGCTTGCGTGGTCAGGGTGCTGAAGCCATTGGCGTTCAGATCCTCGACCGAACTCACGCGCAACGTCGGGTCAGACATGATGTTGCCCGACCAGATGCCAGGATTGAAGGGACCAAGGCTCCGGCCGATCCGGTCAGGATAGGTCACGCCACCCGCTGGCTCTTCAAAATAGTAGTCCCAGAAAATACCCGGGTATTGATCGTCCACGTCCCACATACCCGCGCTATCCTTACCAAGGTCCTTCTGCCACTCTGCGTTCCATCGCCAGATGTTGGTGGTACCGCCCGACTGGCCCATGCACTGGAAGGGTGGCGCTCCAGCCGTGTTGACTGGGAACATGACCGCCGCCTGATCCCGGAAGTCCTGGGGACCAATCGTCGTATCGTTCTTAGTCTGGTCGCTCCACTCCAAACGCATACCGACCTCTTTGCCGTTGGTCATTGCTTTCACGAACACCGACTTCACCGAAATGTTCGGGTGCATCGGCGTGGTGATCAACTGTCCGCTCAACGGAACAATCACCCCAGGAACGCTCTCCCAAACTGGGTTCGCGCCGTCCATGGGAATCGCTCCCTTGATGGCCTTCGCCGGAATCGTGACCGGCTGGCTGACAGCCAACGGCACCTGCCCGATCGTCAGCATCACGCCAACGATCAACGCAGAGAGAAGAATGCCAAACACCACACGCTTACTGTGTGTCTGCACTACTCTCATAGGACTACTCCTCCTCTCGATTAAAAGATTAAAAACGGTGACCCAAGATAACTGCCGATAAACAAAAAATAGAAACCCCTCATGAATACGGACAATGGTTAGGCGGTTCCGACTGGCCCCCCCTCCTCTTTGTCTTTCCCTTGATCCTTTTTATCCAAAAATGATTCGGCGCCAACTTCGTTCAACAAGAGACTTAGCTCATTTCCTTGATCTTGCGCACCGCACTCATACGTCTGGCCTTCCGGCGCATTAAACGTCGCCGGCCGATAATCGGTTTCTGAGTAGGGTTGCGGAATGACGCCCAGGAATGCGGCTTCGAAGTCCATCCATTCCGCCATCAAGTCCGCCACGTGGCGGTACAAACCGGAATCGGCTTTCTTGCCCAACATCAGGCAAAACAGCGGAACCCATCGGCCGATATGATTCTTGACGAACTTTTTCTGCGCATCCACGACGATCTGCGTCTTGTCTGCTCCGTCGTGACAGAGGGAATAAGATTCTTTGTAGGCCAGGAAATGCATGAACTCGAATTCCACGCTCAAATGATCCAGTCGCTCATGGATATCCTTAGACAACTCCACCCCGAACGCACGATAGAATCCGGCGATATCGCCCATGACTTGCGATTGAGCAAACACGTGATCGTTTCCGAAGAGCGTTTCGTAGGGAGGGCAATCGAGAGTGATGACGTTACTGAACACCCGACGATGCTCGGCCTGTAGATCGCTGAGCTGCCAGTTGGCACATTCTGACGCGACAACTTTCCCGATCTGATCGAACTGCTTGCGCAGCAATGCCAGCTTTTGCTTGGCCCGCTCTCCGCCGATACCGTCAAGTGCCAGGTCCAAGGCATCGATCGCCGCTCGCCCATCCTCGACGAACTCTCCGCATTGCACGTAGTCAAGAAACTCGTCGTCTTCAGGATAGAGCAGACTCCACGACACAAGGAGATAGAGCTTGCTGCGATTGAGGGCGCGTTCGACTGCAGGTGAGTCTTTAATGGCCGGCGAAGTTGGAATGACCGCGGCTGGAGAATTTGTTTGCACCGGCTGTTTACTCGTCATGAGAATCAGCTCCTCGGTTTACCCTGTTGCCCACATGAATTATCCGGGCATTTGAGGTCAAACCTTTGGCACAGGCTCGCGTATGATAGGTAAAGGCCCAGGGGTTGTCAAGCGAGATCTCGCCCTGCGTAAGGGATAATCTAAATCGATGATTTCTCAATCTTTCCCCCTCGTGACACGCACTATTTCTCTCAAATTATCTCTCTTGCATTCATGCATGTTCTTGTGTCTCACGAGAGCGACTGCGCCAACGACCTGAACGGTGTGACTCGAATGGCCACGCGATCGTTCACTGTTCGACAGACTTGTTCGCACAAGCCGCACCCGACACAACGCTCAGTCGTGACAACCAGGCGCTGTGAGTCAAAATCCATCGATAAGGCATCCGTGGGACATTTAGATGCACAGGCATGACACCCCTGCCCTGCCGTGCAGACTTGGTGCGATATAGCAGCGAGACCCATTCGAATCTGTTCACGTCCTTCGACTGGGAGCAACGCCTCGGTCGCACAGGCCGCAATGCAGGGCACATCCTCACAGAGATAGCACGGCGTCTGATCCGCGAAAATCACCGGTGTCCCGTTCTGCAGATGGAACGTAATCGACCCGTACGGACAGACCTTGGCGCAGTCACCGCACTTTGTGCATCGCTCCAAAAATAGCGCCTCAGTAGCAGCACCGGGAGGACGCAGCCAATCCGTGCGCACCAGCGGAGCCGGTCTCTCCGGCACGACTTCTTGATGTTTGGCAAATTGCTGTGCCGCCTTGGCAACGGAAACGACAGAGTCCTTCAGGAAGTCTCGCCGGCCATATGTCGGATCGTTCGCCACAAGAGTGCCCTTACATGACGCCATCGGCGCGCAACTTATAGACCTCGACGCATCGGTCGCATGCCCCGAATTCGATATCCCAGCCAGGGTGATTCTCGCGGATAAAATCAAGCACATAAGTCTCGAGCTTGTTGCCCATATCCTCTACCCACGAATAGGTTGGGAACCGGCACAGAGGACAGGGAAATCCCGGCATCAACATGACTTTATTTTCTGTTTCCGGGATCTCGCCCCCCTCGACATCCACAGCGCGGTCCATCACGCGCAGGGTATCCGAAGCCATTTCGATTAATTCCGAGTGGGTGAAGAAACTCGTCTGCCACAACCCTTCGAACACGGATTTCAATTGTGGCGCGGGAATCTTGCGATACCAGGAACGAAACTCTTTGAACCGGTCTTCCTTCCTCAGCATCGGCTCTTTGCCAGCGGCTGTCAGCCGACTGTCCACTGTGAGACTCCATAAGATGCGATAGCGATGGAGAATAAGGGTTTCTTCGCCGGGATTTTGCCCGACCTTGGTATCCGGATCATACCCGAAGACCGGATCCAGCATGTCCGAGATATGCAGCAACTCATGGCGACAATAGCGCGTGAGCGCAGGATCGTAGAATCGACGTGGAATGAGCTTAATCCCGACGCCTTTCAACCCTTTTTCTTCGAACTCTCGAGCCATCTCGTGCTCGACGGACCCCCACTTCCTGAGAATATCGACGCCTTCCTGATCTTCCTTGAGCACCCCCTTGATGAGCACGATTCCAACTCTTTCTTTTAGCAAGGGATATTCGTTGAACGCATCGCGGATGATATCGGAAAACCCCCAGGTACCGAACATATACTGGTAGAGCTTCTTGAACTCACTCTCACGATCATCGAGCGTAAACTTCTCGTAGATCGGATCGGCGAGTTCGTGAAATTCTTTATAATAGGTGGGGTCGCCTTCCCGTTCCGTCTTTTCGACAAACGAGTCGATAACCTCTTGCAGCAATGCGGGCTGAAAACGAAGTTCCATAATAGTCCTTGATCGTCCAATCCGGTCTGTCATCGTCGGCGAACGCCACGATGAGGGACGCGAACCGGTTCTCGTAGCCTGCTTGACTTGATGACGGGGCTTCTCTTACGATCACCCCAAGCCGATACGAATTATACTGGCCCGAATCGCCGATTTGCAATCAAGCTTGTCGTCGGGGGCCGCTTCACCTTGTTCCAGTTGTAAGGATTATTGAACATGGCTGATCAGACTGCTTCCCAACTTGCCCCCTCGCCATCTCCGTTCACGCCATCAGCGGGAACGGACACCGCACCAGTCAATTTCCTCGATTACTGGAAGACAGGGGCACGGGAGCTGACCACGTTTCGTGGCCATTCGCATGGGGTCTGGTCGGTCGCCTTCGCACCGGACGGGTTGACCCTCGCCAGCGGAGGAGTCGACCGGCTCGTCCGTATTTGGGACATCGAAACAGGCCGCTTGCTACGCTCACTCAGGGGACACACGGCAGACATCCGATCCGTCGTGTTCACACCAGACGGCCAGACGTTGGCCACCGCCAGCGAGGACCGTACCATCCGGCTGTGGAACCCAACCACCGGCGAATCGAAGAAGCTCCTCTTCACACGCTATGACCACAATGTCGTCAGCCTCTCCCTCTCGCCCGACGGCCTCATGTTGGCGAGAGGCAGCCACAACAAAGACATCAAGATTTGGGAAGTCACCACCGGCACTGAGCTCATGACCCTTCTCGGCAAGGACCAGTACGACCACCATTGGTCTGTCTGCGTCGCTTTTTCCCCTGACGGGATGCACCTCGCCAGTGGAACGGATATCGGCAAGATCAAGCTCTGGGAAGTATTACCCAGCGGAGAGGAAAAGATCCTGCATAACGGGCACTGGAAGCAGGACGACGATGATACCAGTGAAACACGTGGGTACTTTGTCGAAGACGACGGTGGATTCCAAAAACCGATGGACTATTGGATCGGCGCGATGACTTTCACCCCCGACGCCAAACTGCTCATCACCGGAAGCCGAGACAAGACCATCAAGTTATTCGACATGCCCCACGTGGCGGAACAACGGACGCTGAAAGGCCATACCGCCTGGGTGCGCGCGCTCGCCGTCACGCCAGACAGCAAGGTGCTCATCAGTGCCAGCGACGACGAGACGATTCGGTTCTGGGACTTGTCGAACGGCCGTTGCTTCAGAACGCTCAAAGCCCATACCGGAGGCATTCGCGGGATTACCCTGTCACCGGATGGGATGAAACTGGCCAGTGCGTCATGGGATCGCACGGTGAAACTGTGGGCCGGGGGAACAGAACCATCCGAGTAGACCCTACGCCTCGTCTGATTCATCTTTGGCGGAGGGGATGCCGTAGCGTTTGCACTTCTCCCAGAGGGCTTTGCGCGAGAGACCAAGAATCTTCGAGGCCGTCGTCCGGCTACCCTCCACCCGCCCAAGGACCGATACAATATATTCACGCTCGAACTGTTCCCGCGCCGTCGCCAGCGAGGTCAGCGGACGCTCCTCACGCTTTTGACCCGTCAGCCCTTCGCAACAGAATCCACAAGACTCTTGCGGCAGCCCCCCCGTAAACGGACAAGACTGGAAGCCACACAGATCAGACGGTTGAATCGCTTCACGATCTCGCCCCAGCGCCACCGCACGTTCGACCATGTTCTCCAACTCCCGCACGTTCCCGGGAAATGAATAGCGCAAGAAGAGCTCACGCGCCACGGAAGAAAACCCTTTCACCGTCTTATTCATCTTGTTGGAACACATCTTCAGCACATGCTCTGAAATGATCATGATGTCTTCCTGCCGCTGGCGCAACGGCGGAATCACGATATGGACAACATTGAGCCGATAAAAAAGATCTTCTCGAAACCGCCCCTGAGAAACTTCCTTTCGCAGGTCTTTCTGAGTCGCACAGACCAGGCGCACGTCGACGTCAATCGTGTCGTTCCCTCCGACACGCTCAAACTGCCGCTCCTGGAGCACTCGCAATAATTTCACCTGGATGACCGGCGAGATTTCACCGATCTCATCAAGGAACAACGTGCCTCGATGCGCCAACTCAAACCGCCCACGCCGCTGCCGCATCGCCCCTGTGAACGCCCCCTTCTCATGGCCGAAGAGTTCCGCTTCCAACAAGGTTTCCGGCAACGCCGCACAGCTGACCTTGATCAGGGGGTACTGGCTTCTGGCGCTATTTTGATGGATGGCATTGGCGACCAGTTCCTTGCCGGTGCCGCTCTCTCCCAGAATCAACGTTGTCGAGTCCGTGCCTGCAACCAGCTTGATTTTGTCGAGCACCGCTCGCATTTGGTTGTTCGTTCCGAGAATGCCCCCGAAGCTGAACTTGTCCTCCAACGCTTCCTTAA
>Ga0315276_10002397_pt1 | contig 17141 bp, 16 predicted proteins | sample YL17G05_0_MG_FD_204542 | JGI IMG/M metagenome (GOLD analysis project Ga0315276, IMG submission 204542) | Sediment microbial communities from Yellowstone Lake, YNP, Wyoming, USA - YL17G05_0 | ecosystem: Environmental > Aquatic > Freshwater > Lake > Sediment | place: USA: Wyoming | collected... | reverse complement strand
TAAATCAATTACTTCTGCATCAATACTCTCTTTTTTCAAGTCTTCTGCGGCCTCCAAACATTTGCTTAAAATGTATGAATAAGAAATTATTGTGACGTCTTTTCCCGACTTTACTATTTCAGCTTTGCCAATTTCTGTTTTATAAAAATCTTCGGGCACATCACTCTCCATGTTATACAGCCAGCGGTCATCAACATAAACAACAGAATTTCCGTCATAAACTGATGATATCATCAAGCCTTTGGCGTCTTTAGGATTTGAAGGGGCAACTACCTTCAATCCCGGGATATGGCTAAATATTGCCTGTAATGCCTGAGAATGCTGGGCTGCCTGTTCTCCGCCCCTATTAATGATAAGCCAGAATACAATCGGACAGTTTTCTTTTCCGCCGGTCATATAGCTCCAATTAGCCGCTTCATTTATAATCGGATCCATAGCATAAAGCGCAAAGTCCATTCTCGGATGCATTACAATCGGCCTCATACCTGATATCGCAGCTCCTACGGCTGCGCCGGTTATTCCGTTTTCAGAAACCGGAGTATCAATTACACGCTCCTCGCCAAATTTCTTTATCAATCCATCGGTTGTTCCACCCGCATACCAGGGAGATTTCACGCCCTGGCCAATGACAAAAACATCTTTGTCTTTTTCTAGCATTTGGCTCAATGCCTCATTTATCGCTTCATTATATTTAATAATTCTCATGATTTTGGGCTGGCGCTTTCTTTCGCAAATTTATGCGCTTCTTCAACTTCTTTTTTTACTTCTTCTCTAATATTAGCCATTTCCTTTTCGTTTGAAATGTTTTTATCCCAAAGATATCTTTCAAATCTTGGAATAGGATCTTTTCTCTTCCAATTTTCAATCTCGCTTTCCGGCCGTATATCTACATGATCTCCCTGAATATTATCGTCAGGGCCCACATGGCCTCGCAATCTGTAAGTCAAAAATTCAATAAAAACAGGACCTTCTCCTTTTCGGCATAAATCAATAGCTTTTTCCGCTGTCTCATAAACCTTTAAAACATCGTTTCCGTCAACCTGGAAGGTTTTTATCCCAAACGGCTCTGCAATTTTATATATTGAAACATCCGGCCTAATTTCTTTTACGGGCAGATGAGTTGAATAAAAATTATTCTCGCATGCAAATATTACCGGCAGTTTTTTTAGAGCTGCAAAATTCATTGATTCATACAATATCCCTTCTCCAGTTGCGCCGTCTCCGAAAAAAGAAACAGAAACATTATTGTTCCCCTTAATTTTATTGGCCAAAGCAGAACCGACGGCTAAAGCTATTGTTCCGGCAACAATCGGAGCAGACCCGTAAAATCCAACATCTTTTGAAACCAAATGCATTGAGCCGCCATGACCGTTAGAACACCCGCTTCCCTTCGTATAAATCTCAGCTATTAGCGATTTCAAATTACCTCCTTTCGCTAGATAATGACCGTGGCCTCGATGATTTGAAAAAATAGCATCTTCTTTATTTAATGCCGAGCAAACTCCGACGGCTACTGCTTCCTGACCGGAGTATAAATGGCACGGAGTTTTTATTTCCTTTTTAGAAATTCCACTGACCAAACTCTCTTCGCATTCGCGAATTAAAACCATTTTCTTATATATGTTTTTTAATAATTCTTTTTCCATTTATGTAAATATCTTTAATACAGTTTGAAAAATAATTCCTAAATCGACAAAAAAGTTTCTTTTTCTTACATATTTCATCTGCAGCTTAAGCTTTTGCGGTCTGATTTTCTCCATATATTCCCTTTCAGGATCAGCGCTGCCTTTTAATACTTCTCCTTCATGAAAATCCCATAAAGACGCGAAGTCAGTCATTCCCGGCCGAACTGATAAAATTGTCTTTTTTTCATCCGTAGTCATCATATCAACATAAACCTTCACTTCAGGTCTTGGCCCAACTAAGCTCATTTGTCCTAAAAGTACATTAATTAATTGAGGCAATTCATCAAGCTGATATTTTTTCAAAAACAGACCTATCTTTGTAAGTCGAGGATCATCCGATGCCGTTGATGGTCCGCCCATTTTATCGGCATTTATAACCATTGTCCTAAATTTAAACATCCTAAATGGAATACCATCCTTACCCATTCTTTCGCCTCTGAAAAAAACCGGCCCGGTGGCGCTCTTTTTGATTAAAAAAACGATAACTGCAAAAATAGGCGATAAAATGATAAGTCCCCATATGGAAAATATAATATCGAATAATCTTTTAATCATAGCCAAATTCTACCTTATTTTTGCCTAAAATTCAATCTTTATTTCCGAAGGACAAAAACAACTTTAAATGAATATTTTTTAGAAAAAGGCACTACTTTTAGAATAAATCGATCTAAAGATTCCATCAATTTAAGTAATCCTCTGCCCCAATTGACGCTTAAAAAGGGGAAAGCTGTCCATGACACGATATGAAAATAATGCACTTCGACATTTTTAAAATATTCCCTGAATTTATCAAAATCCTCTGTTTTTAAAATGTGCTCTGCCGCCCAGCCCGTACGCTTCCCTAATAATTTATTCATTTTTCTCTTTAAATTAGTAATCGGATTATGACCGAATGTTTCAATGCCAATAAGCGCTCCGCCTGGTCTTAAAACTCTTGCTAATTCTGGTAATGCCTTATCCAAATCTAATGAAGAAAAAACGCCACCATCAAAAATGATATCGAATGAATTATCATCGAAATCAAGAGATTCACAGTCCATTAATAAGACTTTCGCCGATAAATTTCCCATTTCTATCTTTTTTTGAGCGACTTCTAATGATTTTTTAGATAAATCAATACCTATAACACTTTTGCCTATACCAGCAAGATAACTTAAATGAATTCCGGTTCCGCATCCATAATCAAGGATATCCTTGTCTTTTGCTTCTTTTTTTACAAGCTCGTAAAGATACTTATAGCTACCCAAAATTAAAGGACTGAAACCTCCCCTACTTCCAGATTCCTTTTCTTCGCCCTCGCTTTCTTTCGCTTCATGATCGTAATATTCAATTTCTTTTATTTTTCTGTCTTCTTCAAAATTTCTTTTGGGCTCAGAAAGAACAAAAACAATCTGCCAGGCTAGCCATTTTATGTATGGAATTTCCAAAATTATTGAATCGATAACTTCTAAAAACGACAAAAGCGGACTGAAAATAAAAGTATCTCTAAAGGGCACCGCAAGCAAACCAAACAAATGAAAAAATCTAATTTCTATTTTTTCAAAATATTCCCTTGCAACTTTTATATCGCTTTTTGACAAAATATGTTCGGTTTCCCATTTTGTCCTTAATTGCGGCGTTATTCTACGATATATCTGGAAAACAGGATTATGAATCAACGGCTCATCGCAAAAAACCTTCCCCTCCGGCTTTAAAATTCTTTTCAGTTCCGGATAAGCATTTTTTAAATTAAGATGATGAAGTACGCCATTGCAAAAAATTATATCAAAAAAATTATCTTCAAAACCGGTGTTTTCAGCATCGCCAACGATAAATTTAACTTTGCTTTCGTCAAGCAATTTTTCTCTTGCTTTTTTTCTTGCGGTTTTAATGGAAACCTCGGAAATATCAATACCGTACGCCTGCGCTCCTATTTCAGCCAAAGAAATCGCCAAATAACCGTCTCCGCAACAAAAATCAAGAACTTTTTTCCCGGCGCAATTACGCCTTACAAAATCAGCCCTGAAAGCTTCACTTTTCCGGTTTATTGAATAAAATTTTCTATTCGAAGTCAGGCGATCAAATTCGCCTTTGTTCTCTTCGAGTGACTCGTCCCGAACCATATCATGAAATCGCGCCTCTTCCTGTTTCCTGTCCTCCATAATTTATGCTTTATCTTTTTTAATAGGTTCAGACATAATAAAAACGGAATGCCACGCCCACCATCTTATTCCAGGAATCCGAAGAATCACTGAATCTATCGTTTCAAAAATCTTAAGCAAATAATTAAACAAAAATGTATTTCTAAAGGGAGTTGCCGCCAAATCAGTAAGATGGAAAAATTTTATATCAACATTTTTAAAATATTTTTTTGCCAATTTTATTTGTTTTCTTCCTAAAATATGTTCTGTTTCCCATTCGGTTCTCATGTGCGGGGTCGCAACCCGATATAATTGAATTATAGGATTATGAATAAGCGCTTCATTGCAAATCACCTTCCCATCCGGCTTTACAACTCTGGATAACTCCGCATATGCTTTCTCGATATCTAAATGATGCAAAACCCCGAAACAATTGGCCATATCAAAAAAATTATCTTCGAAATTCGTTTTTTCCGCGTCCATTACGAAGAAATGAGCATGTTCATCTAATCCTACTTTCTTAGCCGCTTCCCTGGCATTTTCCACAGATACCGGCGAAATATCAATACCATAAGCATCAGCTCCGTTTTCCGCCAAGAAAAAAGACGTTTTTCCATTGCCACAACAAAAATCAAGGACTTTTTTCCCCTTGCAATTATTTTTGAGCCAATCGTATCTATAGCCAAAACTGCCCCTGACAACTGAATAATACTTCATATTTGAAGTATAATATTGAAACTCCTCTTGATTTTTCTCTAAGTTCTTATCCCTTATCATATCATGAAACAAAGCCTCCTCCTGTTTTCTTATTTCCATATTTTTTTAAGCATTTTATAAAATGCCTGTTTATTTTAATATTGAAAAAACCTTTAATTTTAAAATTTTCCCTATTTCCAAATCTTTTTCATCAATTAATTTCAACCGATCCAAAAATATAAATTCAATTAACCCGAATAAGCAAGTAAAAACAGCTACCCCCGCCAGTCCCGCGCTGAAAAAATTTCTTATGCAAAACCCTAAAGCTAGTCCTATAAACACTGAAAAAGACGCAAATTTTACATACTTCCAATTAATTATATTTATGTTGTTCACAATTTTAAGCTTTAAAAGCGGGATGCCGTTTGTCACTATCGCACTTATTATAGAAACTGCAGCAGCTCCTTCAATACCAAAATATGGAATAACCGATATACAAAGTGATGCGCTTATTAAAAATCCCAAAATACTGTAAAAAGCCACGAATTTCGTATTTCCTAAAGCTATATTAACAGAATCGGTCGGCCCTGCAAAGGCTGAAATCAAAAATGAAATTAGCAGCAACCTTAGCGCGAACGATCCTTCCAAAAATTCTTTTCCAAACCAACCGATAAAAAAACTCGGAAAAACCATAAGGGTTATTATTATCAAAAGGGTTCCAGCAAAAAGCCATTTTGTGGACCGGAAATATGCATCGGCTGTATTAAATTCTTTGTTGCTAGTGTCTGCCAAATTTTTAGAAATCAGCGGAGAAAAAATATCGAAAGAACCAAGCAACAAAAACAAACTCATCCTGGCAATTCGAGATGCAATACTATAAATTCCAAGCTTATACGCACTTAAAAAATACCCGATTATAAAACTATCCGCATAAATTCCGACATTTGTTATAATATTATAAAAAAGCAAAGGCAAAGAAAAACGCAATAGCATTATTTTATGCCCGCTTTTACGAATCAGTGCTAATCCGATTGATTTTAAAATGTTCTCATCGGGGTATAATCTTATCAGAAAAAACATCGAAACTATCCCGGCAAGCCAAAAGGAAACTGCGTATAAGACTGAAACGCTGAAAAGATCAATTTTTCCGAAAACCCAAAGCAAAACAATAGCTGAAAAAAAAAGAAAATTCGGAATAAAAGAATTTACCACGCGAGCTTTTTTTATATCTTCAAAACCCTGGAAAATACTACCAATTATTTCAATCACAGCGGCTGGAAAAAAGGTCAGAGCCGTTATTTTAAGCGTCATTGAAATTTCAGAAATCTTAAAAAAAGCTGCAAAAAATGAAGATGCAAAAAATACCGCTGATGTTACAAGAAATGACGCCAAAAATATAAGAACGATTCCGTCGCTTATTATAATCGTGATTTTCCCGTACTCTTTGCTCCCCCTGCACTTACCTATAAACCTGCCTATTCCCCTTTCCAAGCCAAGAAACACTATCCCGTAGCCCAAGGTAATAATTATAAAATTAAGCGCCCATATCCCGTAGTCTCTCGCACCCATGCATCTGGCCAAAATAAGATTAGCAAGGAACAAAAAAACGATTCTTGAAAAAACGCCCAAGGAACCATAAAAAGTTCCTCTTACAATGCTCATTTCTTCTTTGACATTCTTCTTGGCATCCATAATTTAAAAATATTTGAACTGATTAATATCATCCATTATATCTTTTTCGCTTATCAAAACAGGCTTAATGCCGGCTTTAGCGCTTATTATTTTTTTCCGCGACAAATAGTCAATGCCGAGCCAAGGCACTTCAATAAGTTCTTTAATCCTCGGCCCCGAATGTCCGTATATCTTTACAGGCCAAAAAGGTATTTTGGCCCCGAAAGCCTCTCCATGATCGGCGCTTATCACTGTTTTTCCCGGTAAAAATTCCACTAATTTACTAACAGACGGTAAAACTCTTTTTAGATTATCTTCATAGGCCTTTCTTATTTTCTCCTCCTTGACGACTCCTTTGGCAAAAAGATAGTAAGGATTTTTACCGGTCCTATCGGCCTCATCTATTTTAGTTTCCCCTATAAAAGGATGGTGTGGCTGAAGAAAATGGACAATAAGGCGCTTTTCCGGATACCTGTCGCTAATTTTTAAAGCATAATCCATAAGGATTTCAGGCAACTCCGAATCGACATAAACAATTAGAAAAAAATTATTTTTTAAATCCCATATAAAAGGATTAGACGAAATATATATCGTGTCGAAAAATTGCCGATGCGCAAAATTTTCCTTTAAAAACATCCATGTATGCGAACCCCTGGAAATTTTTTTATCAAGATTGCCTGGAATAACATTTACTTTTTTAAAAAGCTCGAAACTACAAGCATCTAAAATTAGTAAATTATCCCAATCCTCTTTTATCACAAAAATACCGCTGTTCTTCTTTCTAAATATCGCATATATAGCACGGATAATTAAGCTCGGCACCCGGTATTGCCACCACTCATCATTTTTCCATTCTGATGCAAATTCCTTCGCACCCTTTTTAAAATATTTTAAAATTTGCATAGTTAAAAAATATCAGACAATTATTCCGCCAGCACATATATTTCCGTCTTTTACCAAAACAAATCTGCCCAAGGCTTCGTTATCGCTAAATTTCGCAATTGCAATCGGCTTCACGGTTTTTATGAAAACTTCTCCAACCTCTAAGTTCTTAATAGCCGATGCATTTGTTTCTAATATTTCAAGCGACGACGAATTTATCCTTTTCTTTATTTTTTCAATTTTAGCAACTGTTTCTTCCGTAACGCATCTAAGCACCAGGCTTTCTCCTTCCATCAAATCCTCCCTGCTAATCAGAAAAATATTCGCCTCAAATTTATCCGTTACTCTCGGTTCCCCACCTTCCTCGCAAATAATCGTCCCTCTTTCTATAAAAAACGGATCTTTCGTCGTAATTCCTATGTTTTCTCCGGCAAAAGCCTCTATCGGCGCTTCGCCAAATTTTTCAATCGTTTTAACTTCTGTTATCCTCTTATCGGGCACCACAATAATTTTCTGACCGACAAATATTTTTCCGGACTCCAATTTTCCGACAATTACTCTTTTATTATCTATTTTATAAACATCCTGAACCGGAAAAAATAAAAGTTTTTTTACCGAAAAAGAGTTTGCCTTAAAAAAATCAAACGCTTCTAAAACCGTAGGGCCTTTATACCAATACATATTAACCGATCTATTCGCCACATTATCGCCTTTTAGGGCACCGATTGGAATGTAATAAGTTGGCCTGATTTTTATCGTACTTAGAAAGTTTTCAATTTCATTTTTCAACCTGATAAATGGATCTTCCATATACCCCACCAAATCCATCTTATTTATAACGACTATAACCTGACGGATTCCAAGCATTGATAATATGTTTGCATGACGCTTTGTCTGCTCCTGTACGCCTTCGTTTGCATCGACAATCAAAATAGCAGCTTCCGCCTGGCTCGCGCCGGTAATCATATTTTTTACAAACTCAATATGCCCCGGAGCATCTATAATGACATACTCCTTACCATTATGCTTAAAAAATGTCTGGGCCGTATCAATTGTAATCCCCTGCTCTCTTTCTTCCTGCAAATGATCTAGGAGAAAAGCAAATTCCGTTTCTCTTCCAAGATTTCTAGAACTTCTTTCAATCTCCGCCATTTTATCAGCCTGCAAAAATTTTGTGTCAAAAAGCAACCGGCCTATTAAAGTAGACTTTCCGTGGTCAACATGGCCGACTATGACGAATTTTAATGCGTTCATGATTTTACATATACCCTAATGACCTCAATTTTTGCATGATATAATCAGACTCCTTATCTTGGGCTCTTCCGCTTCGTTCTGAAACATCCGTTGTTTCCAGTTCATAAATTATTTTTTCCAAGTCATCAGCATTCGAACATACAGGGGTACAGCAGGTTTCACACCCTATACTCCTATACCTTTTTCCGTCTTTTGCAAAATACAGATCAACCATAGGTATTTTTTCCCTTCTTATATATTTCCAGACGTCTATCTCCTGCCAAGCCAAAAGCGGATGAATTCTCAAATGTTCCTCTTTCTTCGCCTTTGTCTTATATTGGTCCCACAATTCTGGTGGCTGATTTTTATAATCCCATGCAAAATATCCATCTCTTGGAGAAAAAATTCTTTCCTTGGCCCTGATACCATGTTCGTCACGCCTTATTGCAAGATAAAGCGCCCTAAAGCCGTATTTCTCAATCGCCTTTTTTAAATTATTTGTTTTTAGTTCCGTGCAACATTCAAGCTTTGCTTTTTCCGGGCTGATTCCATTAGCTATGGCTTCGTCATTTTTAGAAACAATAAGATTCAAATTCCACTCTTTTGCGTATTTATCCCTAAATTCATAAATTTCCTTAAACTTATAAGTAGTGTCAAGATGAAGCACCGGAAAAGGAACTTTGCCGAAAAATGCTTTTCTTATAAGCCATAAAAGCGTGGTAGAATCTTTTCCTATAGACCAAAGCAACGCCACATTTTTAAACTGGCTATATGCCTCTCTTATTATATATATGCTGTCATTTTCCAGTTTTGAAATTTTATCCATAAAATTACTAAATTTCTAAATCCGGCTCTTTTCTAGCCAACTGATATACCAAGCCATTTGGCATAATTAAAATATATAAAAGCACGATATCAAGAATATTTGTCACAAACAGCCAGAAAAAAGCAACCAAGAGAATCGCCAAAAAAAATAAGGTATTCCTGTTTTTTAGGCGCAGGACGACAAGCCCTGCAAATAAAAAATTAAAGAATAAAAGAAATGATCCCATCAAGCCAGCATCTACCGTTAATGCTGGCATTGCTGAAGTATAAATCGGCCCGATCACTTCGCCTTCAACAAGTTTAAGATTAAATTGCGCATTATATTTTATGAAAGAAGGCACCATTTCAAAGTGATGCGAATAAATACCGTAGCCAAAAAAGGTCGCAACCCAGCTTTTTTTTATCGTATCTATGGAAGATAAAAATGCCACATATCTGTCTGAGTCTCCGCCCAATTCCTGCCAATGATTCTCTTTATTATATGTAATCCCAAAAAAAATTCTGTTTCCGGCAAGTTCGGTATAAAATTTACGAATGTTATCACCGCTATTAATTAAAAGAAGCAAAACAGCTCCCATCACAATGAATATGCCGATAATACCGATAAAAACATTTTTTTTCACATATTTATACAACCAATTGCAAAACGGTAAAACAACCAGAAACAATAATAATATTAAAAATAACATGCGCGATCCGTAAAAAATAGCAGCAATAATTGATAACGCTATCAAAATAAAACCAACTGCCCTATCCTTTTTGCCACTGTTTCTATTAATAATAAGGAAAAAAGCCGAGGGAACGCCGACTATCAAAATAAAAAGCGCATACGAGGTTCCGGACCATTCCTTTCCCTGTAAATAGAACCAATCAACATGCCTTACAGCCACGGCACATAATCCGTGCAAGATATAAAATAGCATATAAACAGAGGAGGCTAAGGAAATCAAATAAAAAGCCTTAATTTTAGGAAACACCATCCTGGAAAAAGGCTTTTTTGAAATTATAAAAACCAAAAGAATTAGCAGAAAATAAAACGCGATCCATCTCAAAGAACTGAAATTTTTCCACCTTACAAAACCCCTTACACTCTCAAAAACCATATAAAAAGAAAAGATGTAAAATAAAATCTTATGTAAATCAAGCAGACTATCTTTGTTTTTTTCTTCGGCTTTGAAAATTGCCTTACCCATTAAGATCGAAAAAAACACCCCTAAAATCAAAAATCCGATAAGAATTTCGTCGGCAAGACAATATTTCCAAATAATTATGCCCGATGACACCGAGGTTATTGCCATTATGTAGGGCCAAAACAGCTGCTGTCTTTTATAACCCGCCCAAAACGAAAATATCGCGGCAATTCCAAAAATTAAAATTAAGAAAATTTGCATAACAATAAATTATGTTATACTTTTTGATGATAAATTTCAATACCCGAAAATTAATTTCACAAGCCCCCATAATGACCCCAAACCATAACCGATGTGGCGAACTGCGAAAATAAGCGGCATCACAAAAAGATATTTCAGATTATTTTTTATTGATATAAAAAAAGAACAAGCCAAATTTAAAAAAGCGTAAAGAAGAACTATTATCAAGAAAATTATCTCCACACGATGAAAAAACAATTTTAGAATAAGACTTACAATCAAGGCGGAAACGAACAAAAGCGGCACATAGTGCCTAAAACGAAGCGGAGTTTTGACAAACTTCAAGGGATAAACAGCCCAAACCCCGTCTATAAAATTATGGATAAAAAAATCTTTTAGATTCCCGCTGGGATAATAACACAAAGTCATTTCGGGCGTTAAAATAATTTTCCCGCCGGCTTTTTTAAGACGTAAATTAAATTCCATATCTGTACTCCTTTTAAGTTTTTCGTTGAAAATCCCTATTTTATCAAATAATTCCCTTCTATAACACCCCCCAAAAACAGTATCAACTTCCTTGAATTTTTTGGTACCTAGCCTAAAAGAAGAAGCTGCCCCGAAGAAACTGGAAAGACACAAAGCAATGCCGTTTGCCACAATTCCGGAATTAAAGGGAACTGCCCTTAGAACCCCGCCGATATTATCAGCTCCGTATTTTTCTAAAAAAAATACGCTTTTTCTAACATAATCATTTGGATATTTTGCATGGCAACCCAAAATTATTATAATATCGCCTTTCGCCATTTTTATCCCAATATTAAGCGCAGCCGGAAAAAACCTTTTCAAGTTATCAACCAAAAAAAACGGATACTTCTTCGCAATCTCGCGAGTGGCATCGGTGCTCATGCCATCTATCACGAAAACCTCCATTTTTTCCGCTGGATAATCTTGATTCTTAATTGAATCAAGACATCTCGAAATGAACTTTTCCTCATTTCTTGTCGGAATCAAAATTGAAACAAAAAGATTTTTTCTCATAAATTAATTTCGTTTAAAATAGATGCTACTTTCCTTGCCTGATCTTTATAGCTATATTTTAAAATTTCTCCCTTATCGCCTTTATACTCAACCTTACCGTTAGCTTTATACTCAATGTAGTATTTTTTAATAACTTTTTTTATCTCTTCGATGCTGATTGCATTAATACCGGCTTCCGTTTCATCTAAAAGCTCGGAAACGACATCGCCTTTTACTCCCCCTGTTGCCAATATGGGCCTTTTGGCCGCCAAATATTGAAAAACTTTGCCGGGATAAACTCCTTTATATCCGCCCTCCCAATTTAATAAAAGTAAAATTTGAGATTCATCTTGTTTTTTTATTGATTCTTCGTACGAAATTTTACCGTACTGCCTAATAATTTTAGAAAGCTGGTTTTTTTTAATTTGCTTCTCTAGCTCAAAATTTCTAGGGCCGTAAAACCTAACTTCCAAATCATTTTCATCAATTTCTTTATCATCAATCATTTCTCTCAAAGAGACAATAAGTTTTAGCGAATCCTGCTTTCCATTATATGTCTGACCGGTATATGTAATAGTAAATCTTTTAGTCAATATGCTGCCATTGTTTATCTTTTCCGGATCAAATCCGTTAGGAACAACCAGACATTCTTTCTTCTTATGCAACGCATTTAACTTTTGCGCAAACGGAGCAGAAACCGTGACCAAATAATCGGCAGACGCCAATGTTTTTATCTCAAATCCCTTCTCAAAAAACTTGCGCCATTCAAAGTACGGATACTCATGATTGCCTGTCCACAAATCTCTAAAATCGGCCAACCATTTTATCAATTTCTTTTCCTTAATCTTATGGCAGATAATATGAGTTGAAACTGGAGAAGAGCTGCTAATAATGGCAGAAAAATCTTCTTTTTCCAATATATCCATGGCAATATTAAAAGCAGGCTTAATCCATTTTTTTTCTTCATCAGGATAAGCAATTATCGTTCGATAAAACTTAAAGGCAAACAAAATTATTTTTTTAAAAAAACCTGCTTTTTCTTCAGCCTGGTTTAAAATACTTGCCTCCTCTTTAAATCCAGCCTTCACCAAAAATTTTCTTAAACCAGAAAAGATATCGCCTTTATACGACACCTCAACAATTCTTATTTTTTCTTTAAATCCAGCCGGAAAAGCCAAAAGCTTTTTAGGATCGTTAACGATGGGAACCGACATGATGACCGGCTCCCAACCAAAATCAGACAACCAAAAAGCAATTCCAGGTATCCGTGGCGATGAATGAAATAAATTAGAAATTATCAAAACTTTTTTCATAACAAAACTTCAATAATTGCTCCAATTGATGCCCAATCGCTGCTCCAAATATTTTCAGACAATTTGATTACATTAATACTTTTAAATAAAATTGTTTTTTCAAAAATTGCTTTATAATCGTGCACCCACCTGTCGTTATAATATGATTTTCCGATATTGTTATTCGGTTCGCATAAAATAATCGCTTTCTTCCCGACTCTTGCCATTTCTTTTAGCGCCGAACAAACTTCTGCGGGCCCGAAATAAATCATGGCCGTATCAGAAAAAATCATATCAATACTTTTGTCTTCAAACTTTCTTAAATACCCTATATTTCCCTGTTTTAAAAAAACATTTTTTATACCTTTACTTCTAAAAAATTCATTGCCTGTTTTAATCGCTTTCCCACTTATATCAACTCCATATATTTTAATTTCCGGAAACTTCTTCGCAATAACGTATAAATGCACAACCAATCTCTAAAATGTTTTTAAGCGGCACATATTTTGATATCTGATCAACTAAAACGTTCCTGTGCGGATGATTTATAGAAACAGGGGAAATATAGCTCTCAGCCCATGAATTATCAAAAATATGCCTAAACTTCCAATACAGCGTGTCAGTTTTAGACCCAAAAAACCGATCTGCGATTCTCTTTATTTTTCTTAAAATCGATTTCATTTATCCTCTTTTTAAAAACATATTTATATGGTCGTCTTCCGCTTTTATCAGACTCATAACATCACTTACGCTATTTATTTTTACCATTTCCCCAGCTGACGCATTATAATCATTAGGAATAATAAAAACGGAAAACTTATAATCTTCCAACAACCTTCTGATAAACTCTTCCGGCGAACTGCCCATTTCTTTTATCAAAAGCGGAAAAAACTCTATAAACATCTTAATATCCATGTTATCCCTTAATACCTTATCCATGCCAATTAAAGCTAGCATTTCAGCGCCTTCCACGTCCATCTTTATAACATCCACGCGATCTGTTTTATCACCTAAAAAAGAATCAAGTGTTACAGCATCTATCTCTATCTCTTTTTCAACTGTACTTCTTCCGCGGCTATATGATTTAATTCCCTCATACTGGTTTATCGTATGATGACCGGTATCATAATCGCATACGAAAAGTTTTATTTTTCCGTTTTTATCAGAAACCGCCTTTAAAAAAGACCTGGCTTGTCGGTAATTATTGATTTCCAGATTTTTCTTCAAACAGCTGAAGTTCGTCGGCTCCGGTTCAAATGAAAAAACTTTCCCTTTTTTCCCGACTAATCTCGATGCCAGAAGAGAAAAATACCCGATGTTCGCGCCCAAATCAATAAAAACATCGCCCTCCTTTAAGACATTTTTAAAAAGCTCGGTTGTTATTTCTTCATGTATTTTGTTTAAGGCATACGCTTCGAATGTTTTCCTCAAGCTTGGCGAAGCGTCCTTTATGCCGACAAACATTTTACTTCCCTGGATTTCAATTATATCTCCGTATGGCCAACTACTTTTAAATAGAAAATTGTAAATAGGCATTACGCCCGGAATGTTTTTGCTTATACCGATTTTTGTAATCAAATTCAAATTATTCTCCATTACCCTAAAAAGAAATTGCTTTATTTTATTCATATTTTATTTATTAAACTATAATATATTTTTTCTACTTTCGACATTTCATTATAATAATCGTTTTTTTTAATTATAATATCTCTACCCGCCTTACCTATTTTTTTTCTTAAATCACCGTCTACTAAAAACTGACAAACTTTTTTCTTGAGCATTTCAGAATTCCTTACCGGAACAATAAAGCCGTTTACGCCATCAGTAACCCAATTCCTGTTATCTGCCGAATCAGTTATGACTACGGGAACTTCACAAGCCATCGCTTCCGCAGTAGATGCGGCGATTCCGCCGTCGGAAAGCGAAGTTGAAACATAAACATCTGAAATATTTAGATATTTCGGCAAATCATCGTTTTTCACCCGACCTATAAACCTAAAGCTTCCTTTAGGACATAATTTATCGGCCATTTTTTTCAATTCCTCCTCTTTTGTACCGCTACCAATTATAATGAATCTTGTTTCCGGTATGCTTTTTATAATCTCCGGAATTGCTTTTATCAAGTTTTCTATATTATAAATTTGTTCAAGGCTACGCAAGCTTATTACTATTTTATTTTTAAATGAAAACCCGATTTCACTTTTTAGTTTATCATTCCTTACCCCGGAAATAAATTTCCTAGTATCGACGCCAAAATTAATTATTCCGATTTTGGAACTGTCCGCTCCCAAATCAATCATTGCATTTTTCATATGACCGGCATCGCAAGTGATATAATCCGCTTTCCTTAAAACATACTTTACGATTTTCTTTGCCAACCAATATTCTTTTGGCGTAACCAAAATATCTGAGCCCCAAGCGGTCAAAACAAACGGCCTCATACCTGTAAATGCCGCCAAATGCCCATAGCTAGTGACATAATGCGCGTGGATTATATCGGGACTTATTTCTCCAATCAGCTTATTTATCTTTAATAAAGTAAATGGAAAATTTAATATCGTATTAAACGGCCAAATATTTATTGGGATTTTCCTTTTTATGAGATGAAGGTTAATATTTGTTGTCTGACAAATTATTCCACTCGCCGGCACGTATGAAACAAGATGGACATTATGCCCATTATCAGCGAAATATTGCACCCATTTGGCGGTATGCGGACTTTCAATATTCCCCAAAAAAAGCATTGTTAGTTTTTTTCCTGCCATATATTTTTAAATAAAATTAAAGTAAAATAAAAACTTTCTTTTATATCTTCCTTTTTAATGATCAAGAACTCCAAAGGAGATTTTCTGGATATCCTGGCAAAAGCCCAAATTATTATAATCGTATCCGCCCAATATCCTATTGATGATGCAACTGCCGCGCCATTAACGCCCCATTTTGGAATCAATAAAATATTCAAACTGATATTTATAACCAAGCATGTTATTGAAGAATAAATAGCATACTGAGGCTTCCCCCTTCCGCATAAATCCGCCGCTAATGTACCACCGATAGCAAAAGCGATTATGCCAGGCAAAAGCAATAAAAACGGGAAAAAAGAAGGAAGGAACACGGACCCAAAAAGAATCCTTATCACCGGCCGGGCAATAATTACTGAAACAACGGAGCCGGCAACCAATATTAAAAGCATTTGCCTAACGGCTTTTATCGTGAGCTTATTTGCTTCGCTTTCCTGAATTGAGGAAATTCTCGGAAAAAGCACGGTTGAAACTGCGCCCGGAATTATGAAAAGCTTTTCTGCCATACCCACTGAAATACTGTAAATTCCCACCGCAACAGGATTTAAAAAAACGGCTATAATAAGCATATCAAGCCGATAATTCAAAAATGAAAGTATATTTGCAAAATATACTTTCATTCCATAAACCGCTGAATCCTTGAATATTTTAAAATTAAAACTTAAACGCAGCTTCGCCATTTTCATTTTATTTATGAAATAAAGACCGGAAATAAGCGAACCGATAATTGAAATCGCATAAGCAAGCACTGCGCCAAAAATTCCTTCGCCTAAAAAAACTAAAAACAAGATAATTGCTAATAACTGCACGCCGGCCTGAATAATGCTTATTTTATTATAATTCGATATTTCCTCTTTCCCGCGCACTATATTCGAAAGCATCGAAGAAAGCAAAGAAACAGGTATCGTTAATACCACCAGCCAAATATAATAGGAGTTTATTCCGGCCGTTTTCATAAAATTGTCAAAAAAGGCCAATTTCAAGAAGAAAAAAAATGCAGTTATAAGTGCAAGGCCTATAAAAAAAGAATAAAAAAAAGAATTAGAAACGATATCTTCAATTTTATGCTTTTTCGACCCGACAAAATAAACATTTGAGGTTGCTATGCCGAAATCGCCAAAAGTTATCATGAGTGAAGGGATAAGAAGCGTCAAAGAATATATACCCTTTCCTTCCGGCCCTAAAATTCTTGAAAGCAAAACAAGGATTATAATATCAACCCCGAAAATGCCCACGCTCGTCATAAATGTAGTTAATGTTTTTTTGGAAAATCCATTCATTTTTTTGATATATGATAGTTCCCAAGAGATAAGTGTTTTAATCCGGACCTTTCAAAAACGCTTATGGCATCTTCGGGAGAATAAACAACCGGCTCTCCGTGAAGATTAAAAGATGTATTTAAAACTGCGCCGATGCCGGTGAGCTTTTCAAATTCCTTAAGCAAATCATAATATCCAGGGTTAAAATCGCTTTCTAAAATCTGAGGCCTTGCCGTAAAATCATAAGGGTGTATAGCCGCGCCAAGATAACTCCTTCCTTTTTCGGTCGT